>Ga0209408_1000303_pt1 | contig 39862 bp, 36 predicted proteins | sample AD_UKC107_MetaG_FD_184422 | JGI IMG/M metagenome (GOLD analysis project Ga0209408, IMG submission 184422) | Active sludge microbial communities of municipal wastewater-treating anaerobic digesters from Hong Kong - AD_UKC107_MetaG (SPAdes)... | ecosystem: Engineered > Bioreactor > Anaerobic >... | reverse complement strand
CCTCCAGCGCAAAACGGATGCCCAGTTTTTCATAGGCGTCCAGGATGGGTGTGAACCGTTCGGCAAAAAGTTGATAGCCCTCATCAATCATCTGTGGGGTTACTGGCGGAAATGCGTAGAGCAGGTGCCATATTGGACTGCCGGTGAATCCTACTACCGTATCGATACCCAGTGCCTTGGCCGCCTGGGCGGTCCGTATCAGCTCTTCCGCAGCGCGCCGGCCTACACCCTCAGCGTCGCCGTCTCCCCAGATGTGGGCCGGCAGGATGGCTTTGTGCCGCTCATCAATCCGGTCGCAGACCGCCTGCCCCACCAGGTGGGAGGAGATGGTGCGCAGCTGCAATCCATGTTTTCCCAGCAATGCCATGATTCCCTCGTAATATGCCGGGTCCGTTTGCCGCACATCGAGGTGATCGGGCAATCCCAGTTCCAGTCCGTCGTATCCAAATTCCTTTGCTTTGATGCATACCTCTTCAAGGGATAGGTCTCCCCATTGAAGCGAGTAAAGTGTGACCAGTCGTGCCATGTTTTTAGATTTTTATCGTTCGTGTTGTTCTTTTCATGCACAGTGATCGTGGATGCGCATGTTGCGACCACCACCACTGAAGGTAATTAAAAAAATAAAGATACATTTTTTTTATATCTTGCCACGTTGTCCGGCAAATAATTGTCTGCTTGAAGTTGAAAAGATGAAAGAGTTGGAGCAATGAATCAATCCGTTCCGGACAATGAATGTTTAACAATTTAAAAAAAATCAGCAGATGGAAACGACAAGAATCCCCGTTCAGTCGACTATTCAGGCCGTCATCACGTTCAGTAGTGAAAATGGAGCCACCCTGGTGACCGTCACCTTTGATGCCGAAAAAGAAAATGCCGGAGAGTGATCGCAGTCAAAAGCAAGCCTACCCTCTGTATTGATCAATTGTAGAAATGGGAATATTGCCTACGGTTCAGTTTGGCAATTTTCCATTTCCACGATGGCATATCCTTTCTGCCTGATATCTTCCTCCCATTCCGGTTTCAAAGCCTCTATGTGACAAAACTGCGATTCATTGGAGGTGAGCGGCTGCCCATCCTCTCCTTTTGACTTCAGGTACTCCCTCCCATAATTGAATATCTGTTCCGGGTCATTGGTCTCCACCGGTACAATGATGTCGAAATGCATGGTAACACCATTTTTTTTGGGTACATAGGTATCCCAGACTGCTATTTTCATCTTTTCGTTGTAATGGATGCTGTGCAATATTGCTGTTTCAATATGGCATAACAAATCATCGCGCCCATATGTTTGTGGATATCCGTGAATAGTGACAGTGGGGCAGCAAGTAAGCAAATGACTGATGAACCATTCCCTTCTTGCTGACTCCCTCGATCATTTTCTTAAAATCTTCTCCATTGCCTTTCCCTTGGCCAGTTCGTCGATCAGCTTGTCGAGATAACGCGTTTTTTGTACAATTTCATCCTCTATCTCCTCCACCCGGTAACCACAGATCACGCCGGTGATCTTGGATGCATTGCTATTGAACTGCGGTGCTTGCCTGAAGAAGGTTTCAAAGTTCATATCGCCGACCAGTATGTCCTGCAGCTCCTTTTTGCTGTAACCGGTGAGCCAGCAGATGATTTCGTCCACTTCATCCTTGCTGCGGCCTTTCTTTTCAGCCTTCTCCACGTAATAGGGATAGACGGCCGGAAAAGATAATTTGTATATTTTCTCCTGATTCTTCATACTATTTTTCCTTTAGACTTGTAGATATGATGCGTTTAAACTCTCATTTACCGAAAAAAATCCTGATCGCGTCTTCCACGGAGTCCACAAATATCACCTGTTTGCGTTGGTTGCTTTCACGAATAAAATCTTTGATGCTGTTACTCACATGCCGGGAGAAGTCGCCCACAATGGCTAGGGGCATCCTGTAGTTTGAGAACTTTTGAAGTAATTCGCCTGCAATACCGTTTTTCAGATCAAAAAAATCAGGTGTGATACACCTCTCATGGATGATCATTTTGTCAAATCCCTGATAGTAGATATTGCCCAACAGATCCAATCCTTCCTCAGGCGAGTGAATCAGTATTGAGTCGGATGTGATCTCCGCGATCCTGGTATCGTTTACAGTATGAATCAGAATTTCCATTGTACCTTTTTTTGCGTCAGTAACCATTCAATTGATCACAGCATCTGAAGCTGCATGGTTCAACATTGTCCCGCAAAGATAACACAAAACCTTTGTGCCTTTTGGGATGAGTGAGCAGTGGACGGCTTTCACACCTTCAACATACCTCTGAATCCCCGCGCGGCATAGTAGGACTCGGCCCCATTGTGATAGACGAAGGTGCGCCCATAGCGGGAGTCACCGAAAAGTGCTCCACCACGTTCACGTATTTCCCGTGGCGCGACAATCCAGCTGGATGTTTTCTGGTCGAACACCCCCAGAGTCTGCAGGTAGGTATATTGTGCTTCGTCAAGCATGTCGATGGCCATCTTCTTGGCCATGCCCAAGGCACTGCCATTGGGCTTGTTCTGCTTGCGCGATTGCAAGGCAGCTTCATCATAACAGAGGCTGCGGCGACCTGTGGGACTTTCGGGTGAGCAGTCACAGAAGATGTATTCCCCTGTTTCAGTATCATGACCGGTTACATCGGGTTCCCCGCCAGATTCCTCCATCTCGTTCAGCGACCATACCTTGTCCGGATTGCTTTCCAGTCTTTGTTGTACATCTTCCCATTTTATGTCGGGATGGCGCTGCATATGTTGTTCAAAACGCTTTTTCAGGATGTCGAATAACGATTCTTGCTGTGATTGAGTGATGCTGTTTTTTTTCATTTCACCTATTTAAAATGTTCCATTTCCGCATGGTACGTACGACAGCCATCCGATCTCTTCTACAGGAATTCTCTTGCACCCCGTAAAGGTAGATCGTCGCTTTTCCCATGAGATTCATTGCTGTGATGTCGGTCCTGCACCAAATGATTTTGCAACTATACGAAAAATAATCATACTTCCACCTGTCTTATGGCAAGAAAATAGTATTCAGAGAAGTTGAGATCAAGCATGCCATGTGACATTCGCTTCTTCTTGAAGGGTCTAGCCTTATTGCAGCCTTATTGCAACCTTATTACCTCCTCAATAAAAGTGGGAGTGGATATAAGGATGATATAAGGAGGATATAAGGAGGCAGGCACCCAGTCCCCTCTCTGTCTAGTCCTTGTCTAGTCCTGAAAAATGTTCACACAATCAATAAATAGAAATCAGGACGATACATCTCTTCAACACTGCTTTTTTGTACTTTTGCATTGGACCCATATTGAATCACTGAATGGATATCTGGGATCACTGGTGTCCCGTTAAAATAATGTTTGTTGTTTGTAAATCTTTTATATTTAGCAATATATACTCTGAATTTCTTGTACACGATTTGAATTGGTTACTTTTACGTTTCCCTTCAAATAGCGTACGAAATGAATTCCAGCAAAACAGTTTTCGCTCAAATTATGCAGCTTATTCCTCGTAGAGAATTCAACGAAATAGTTACCAGATACAAGGGTGATTACCGAGTCAGGAATCTTTCCTGTCATGATCAGTTTCTTGTAATGTGCATGGCTCAATATGCCGACAAGAACAGCTTGCGTGATATCGAAGCAAGCCTGAATGCGCTGGCCATCGGCCAAGTTCCGTAAAAATAAGGGTGGCATAAAAATACATACACAAATTGACTTGAGAGGTAATCTCCCTGTCTTCATCCATCTTACACAAGCATCTGTACATGATGTCAATGCAATGGATGAGATGTATATCGAGATGGGTGCCATCTATTTGATGGATAAGGGGTACGTTGACTTCTTTAGACTCTTCAACAACATCCATAAGAATGGCGCATTCTTTGTGACCAGAGCAAAAGATAACATGCAATACAAAGTTGTTTCTTCCAGGGAGGTTGACTGCCAGACAGGTGTGGTCTGTGATCAAATTATCCGACTGACGGAAGAGATATCCGTGAAAAAATATCCAGATGAATTTCGCCTGGTTGTCTATGAAGACTTTGCTACGGGAAACGTGTACCGTTTCATCACGAACCATACTGGTTATGAGGCACTCACCATTGCCGAACTTTACAGGGAAAGGTGGAATGTAGAACTTTTCTTCAAATGGATAAAGCAACACCTGCATATCAAATCGTTTTATGGCACCTCTGAAAATGCCGTCTATACCCAAATATGGATAGCTGTGTGTGCATTCTTGCTTTTAGCATTGGCCAAGAAAAAGATGCACATCGAAGGAGCTTCTCTTTATATGATTTCTCAAACCATAGGAACTATGTTATTTGAGAAAATACCCGTACGTGAATTGTTTAATAAACCAAACTTAAACGTCTCGTCTGATGACGGTCAACTCGAACTATTTCGAGACCTCAAATCTTAACGGGACAGTAGTGTACTTGATTAAAAACATTACCCACCAGATTTGAGATGATTACCAAAAGTCATGAGAAACTAGGTAATCGCACTTTATTGGTAATATTAAACACATTCACTATATTCTTGCAAAATAGAAATCCTGTTTATTATTTGCAAAGAGTGATTTTCGGAAGTTTAAAATTATGTAAGAGAAAGCCATACCGAATATGGTGCAGTTAACATATTTGATTGAAAGCAGTAGTGGATGATTTGTCTATTGAGGCTCATGATTCCTTATCGCAATCTTACCTCATAATCCTTCATTTGTTTCAACTCCCCACGGAACTCAACCTTGTCCATAAGAGCCAATTGCTTCATCCTGTAATTTAAAAAGGAATCACCTACATTGAAATCGGTGTCACAAAGCGTATGTCCAATAATCCTCGCTGGGTGTTGAAATTCGTGAGTGCAATATGACAGCAGGAAGGAATCGAAGTAGGTTTCCTCTTTATCAACAATTTGACCCTTGTCATAAATCCATAGCAGTGAGTTCCCCGATTTAATTTTTTTCCACAGTTTCCTGAATTTCAACAACTCTTCTGCAGTCAGTTGACGGAAATGTTTTTCAGGATGTTCAACACGGAGCAAGTCCGTAGCAACTAGAGATCTTGGGTATACAACCTCTCCGTGAATATTATTCATGGAAAAATTTGTAAAGTCAAATAGATAGACATGGTTACTCTGCGGTTGAAGATGATATAACAACCTTGCGGTGTGAATTATTTCTGCAGCGGCAAATCCTGTCCACAGATAGATTCTCTCATGCTTGTAATTGGCAACAAGCGTTTTTATCGTTTCCACATCTCTGTTTACGAGCGTATAGGTACTGTCTGTATCTCTTGACGAGGGATGGTCGAATACTTTTGACAACCAGCTACTCCTTTTTATGATTTCCTCGTCAGCGTCTACATCGGCAATGGGTCCCAGATTCAAGCAATCTTCCAAACAAACCAGTTTAATGGAGTCCAAATCAAATTGATTGCTTTGTATCAATTGACCTTTTGCACTCTTTCCAAAAACAACATGAATATCTTGACGATCCATTTCTTTCTATTGTGTTTCGTATGTCTTGTTCAACTGTTGATGGTTTGAGTTACCGGTAGATTTTGTCTCATTCTTTTTGAAAATTATAAACACCGACAGACATGAATAAATGATCATTTTTTTCATGGATGTTAAGTAAAAGCATATGAGAATGATGATCGTCAATGTAATAGGTTAGGCGAATGTTGGACTCAATTTCAATGCCTGTACTGCCAATTCCCTTTTTATAGTGATTGTTCCAAGTGCCCTTTATAACCCTCTCACCAGTTGAATCTTTTATTCCTAATTCTGCAATGGAGTCGTTAACCAATTGAATGAATTCAATCTCATGATTTTCTTCGGTGGGAGACTTTTTTGAGTTGTCCCTGTTCCATTTTCAAAGTAATTCAGAAACGGAGTATTCTTTGTCTTTTCTTTCGCCTCCTTGGAACATGCACATTGTAAAGAGTGGCATTAAGGTAAGCACTGCAATGAATCTTAGATATTTCATGGTAATATAATAATATAACATTCAACTGACAAAGGTATCCGATTTTTTTTGTTTTCTGATGATTTTTCTGTGCAAAATATTTCGGAATATCATTGCTCTTCAGTGCATTCAAGGGAGATTGCTCGAATAGTCCGGGGTGTTTGACTAGTATCGCCGGTCGCGCATGGTTTGTGAGGTGGAACTGCTGCTGTCGGCGGTACGCCTGTTGCCGCGCCGGTTGCTCTCGGGAACAGGCGAGGAGAGCACCTCTGCCTCCCGGCGGATGAGCTGTTCGAAATCGAGCAACTCCTGTTCGATCCGTTCCTGTTCGGCTTTCATCTCCTCAGGGGTGGTGGTATACTGTGAGATAGGCCTGTTGCCGGGTGTTCCTGTCTTGTAGATCTCCCCTTCGTAAGTTCGCTTCCGGAAGAAGTCATCCACGCTTTCTCTGCTGCTGTTGTTGAGCGGTGAGGCCATCAGCGGCATGCGGCGGGTGTAGGGCGCCAGCTCATCATAGGTGATCCAGAAGAGGGGATAGCGGGTGTTGGCCGATGCGACCTCCTCCTGCCGGAAGAGGATGGGGCAGAGGGCGAGGGGTATCACCCGAAAACCGGATGTGGCGCTGCCGAAGTAGTAGAGCTCTTTCAGGTAATAACCCAGCACTTCGTTGGAGGGGATATCGGCATCGTTCACGCTGATCAGGCCATTCTCTGTTTCATGGTAGATGTTGAACCGGTCGACCAGTCCCTTGAAATCGATGCGGTACTCCTCGGTGAACTCTTCCCTGCCGTCGAGGTATTCATACGCCCGGATGCGGTCCTGCTGCAGCAGCCGGAAGATCATGGTGAAAAGATTGCGATGCCCTGCCGTGGGCGTTACCGGATGATAGAGGGGCATATTGATCTCCTTCGACAGGTCGATGTAGCGGTAGATGATGCGCGACCAGCGAGCGTCGGCAATCACCTCTTCCCAGTTTGTTCCCGGCTGGTTTTCGCGGATCGAGGGGGTTGCAGAAGCTTGTTCCCCCTGTTGCCTTCGTTGTTCAATCCGTTCCCGCAGGGTGGCTTGCGGGTAGACGGCTGTTACTTGCCCCAGTAAAACGAGTAGGATGAATATTGTCCTGGTTGTCATATTTTTTTGTGTTCAGCTTTATTAATTCACTCTCAGTTCCATCACCGCGATCTCGCGTTCCGAGCCGTCGGGGCCGGCAGCCCTTATGCCGGAGATGTAGAAATAACTGCCGCGGGTCAGTCGCCGGATCTGCTCTTTCTGTCGTTCCGAGAAACGGCCACCCTCCGATACCTCCGGAATGGCATTGCCCATCGCATCAAAGAGGATGGTGCGAAAGCCGGTCACCCGGAACGGAACGTGCAGGATGCCATCGTCGATGGCCGCTTTCAGGCCGTCGCTCTGCAGGAGGGCTGCCTTGGGTATGCTCCCTCCTTTCCGTACCACAGGGTTCCCGCCGGCATCGGAATACTCGATGTAGGGGGTGGGGTCGGGGAGCCTGCGTACCCTGAAAGAGTGGGTCGCTACCTTGCGTGTTTCACCTCCTGCCATGGCGGCAGAGACGGTGATCACCGCATCGCTGCCCACTGTCGCGGGACGGGCTACCCACAGGTTCCCCCGACGGTTGAGCGTGCCGTTGCTCATCCTGGCGATCACCTCCTGCGGAGCCACACCCGGTACGGAGATGCTAACCTCATTGTCGATGCCGGCATAGAGCACGTTCATCAACGTGGGGGCGACGGTAGCCATCGGTTCAATCACGCTGTAGCTGCTGCTGAAGTCGCGGCGGGTGACGTTGCCGTCGTTACCGATAAGTTCTACATATCCATTCACCGGGAAGGTGCCGCTGCGAGGTGCAGCCAGCGTGAAGAAGCCATCTTCTCCTGCCTCCAGAGGTTGTCCCTCTACTACGATACGGGGACGTTGGGTGGTGTCTTCTGCCGCCAGCACTACACGCGCACGGTAACTTCCCCCCTGAAGGACGGTCTCCGCTTCGGGGATCAGCCAGGCGTTGAGTCTGTTCAGGCGGTAGTCGCCCGCATCAACGCTCTGGAGCAGTGATGCCAGTGCCTCTCCCTCCGAGAGACGAATGTCGTTTTCGATTTTGGTGAGCAGCGTGACAGCGGCCGCCAGCGGCATCTGCTCGAAGAGAGATGCCTCCCAGCTCCTGCCTCCGGAGGGTGTCTCCGTAGAGAGGTAGCGGGCAATCAGGTTACTGCGCGACGGCTCCTCCACCCAGCTCATCAGATGGTTGCGGTAGTTGTCTATGGCGCTTCGCAGCTTCTTTCCTTCACCCTTGAGGGGAGAGAGCATCACCACCGAGGCCGCTTCCAGGTCATCCTTGTGCCGGATGCGGTTGATGTCGCCCCGCTTCCCATCTGCCTGCCGGACCATCTGTTGTTTCAGGTCGCCGATATATTGTGTGAGCGAGTCGCTCAGGTTGCGCACCTGTAGCCCCTTGTCGTACCAACCACCCGCTTTCTCAGGGTTGGAGGCATGATAAGCGGACAGCTCCTCCATCAGGAGGTTGTTTCGTTCCTCCATGGAGTGTGATGATTCGCCGAGCCGCTTATCCACCACACCGAAGCCATCGAGCACCTCCACAGAGACGTTGAGGGCAAGCATCGCGATGAAGACCAGGTACATCAGGTTGATCATCTTCTGACGGGGGGAGTTGGGACTGTTTACTGCCATCTGTAGGTGTAGATTATGTTTGAGGGGAACTGCTGTTGCCGCCCCTGCTCACGGTCATCGCCTGCAGCATGCGGGCGTAGGCATCGTTCAGTTCACGGAGCTGTGATGCCATCCGCTCCGTCTCGCGACCGATCAGCGTGCCGTCGGGCAAGCTGTCACTGTAACTGCTTTTCAGTCGCTGCAATCCCCGGTTGATCTGCTCAATGGTATCGATCTGGCCGCTGATGCTCTTTAGCTGCAGCTCATAAAGGGCATTGAGACCGGAGAGTTTGCTGTTAAGCTGCTCCATCTGACGGTTGTAGTTCTCAGTCTGACCGGTAAGGTCTAGCGGGAATCCCAGACCACTTTCGTTTGCCACTTGTGGGGAGATTGTTCGTGCAGCTGCCCCGCTTTCATTGTTTCTGAACGGTGTAGGTCGTGATGTAGCCTCTCCACTGAAGTCGGGACGATCTTCCGGGTTCTGTGATGCCAGCACCGGGAACACCTGCTCCCAGGGGTAGTCGCGCACCGGCGTGTCGAAGGCGGAGATGAGGAACACCAGTACCTCGGTCACCATCCCGATGAAGAGCATCTCATTGCCGAATGGGAAGTAGAGCAGCTTGAACATTGCTCCCAGGATCACCAGTGCGGCGCCGAAGCTGTAGGCGAAGTGGATGGCCCGCTTTCCTTTATCGGTCTGCAGGTATTGTTCCATTCGGTTTTTCGTTTTATGGTATGCATTCATATGATTGCAGTTTGATTGCTGTTTTAGTTTACTTGCCCGTGCTCACCTGGGTACGCACGCAACGGAACCCGATCCAGGAACGTCCTTTATGCTGCAGTTCGGTGTCGCGCATGTCGGAACGGATGAAGGTGGCATTGTCTTTCCAGGATCCCCCCTTCACCACCTTGCGTTTCAGGATATCGGGGTCATCTGCCAGGGCGTTGTAGCGGTATTCCGGGTTGAGGTCGTTCATCAACTCGAGTCCTGAACCACTGTAGGCGGTGGAGGTCCACTCCGCCACGTTGCCCGCCATATCGTAGAGTCCGAACAGGTTGGGTTGGAAACTGCGCACACGTGCAGGGATCAGATGGTTGTCGGCGGCATAGGCCCCCTCCCCCGGGTTGAAGTTAGCCTGGTAGCAGTCGGGGTCGTTCTTTCCGTCGCCCGTCTCCCAGGGATAGCGGCTGTCGCTGCTGGCGTTGCGTGCCGCAAGCTCCCACTCCGCCTCGGTAGGGAGGCGGTATTTTTCGATGATGACCCCCTCTTTGTTGATGCTGCGGCGCAGGTACATTGTCCGCCACTCACAGAAGGCGGTGGCCTGCTCCCAGCTGACACCCACCACCGGGTGATGGGCGTATGCGGGGTGGGTGAAGTAGTTTCGCATGTAGACCTCGTTGTTGGCGTTTGGGAAGTCTTTCACCCAGCTGGTGGTGTCGGGGTAGATGTTGAGGATGCGGGTGTGCACGAAGTCGTAGAGGCTGCTCAGGGGACGCGTGATGGTCTCGTTCACGATTTGTCCGTCGAAGGTAACATAGGCGGTGTCCTTGCTGATCATCACCCTTTCTGCTCCGTTGGCGTTTGCGGTAGCTGCATCCTCTATCCTGTTCAGTTGCTCTTGCCTTCGGGCGGCCTCTGCCGCGTCGAACCACTCGTAGCGGAAGTTGAGCTGTGCCGCATCAAGCATCTTCTGTCCCGTGATGGGGTGGGTGACGAAAAGGCTGTTGATGGCCGCCTCTTCCTCTTCGGTGTTACGGTTCCATGGGATGGGAATGGACCAGTTGAGGCGCGGCGTAACCGGGTCGCCGTATTCATCTTCGGTGATCTTGTAGAAATCGTCACCCGCGTAGCGCGGATCAGCGATACGCTCGCGGATGATTGAGTCGCGCACCCAGTAGATGAACTGCTTATACTGAGAGTTAGTGATTTCGGTCTCATCCATCCAGAAATTGTCGACCGAGATACCCCGCGTCGGAATGTTGATACCCCAGAGCGAGTCGAGCTCTCCGGGTCCCATGGTGATGGATCCGCGGGTGACCAGTACCATGTTGTAGGGAGTGGGCTCATCCCACACCTTCCCCGTCGGTACACCGGTAAGTTCGCCTCCCATGCTGCCGATCCCCGGTCGTCCGCAGGAGATGATGACCAGCAGTGTGAGTGAGAAGAAAAAGAAATTTCGCTTCATCTATGTTGTTTTTTACTATTAGCTGTTAGCTGTCAGTTTTTTTATGAGTCATGAACCCATCAACGTTTAAAGCAACCGGATGCTTTTCTGAGGCTGTCGTCTTGGCGACAACTGCTCCGTTGCGAAGCGATAACGCAATGTCAGCTCATGGCTGCCACGGCTGACCTTCCCCATCCCCCTGGTATGGTGGTCATACCCGTATTCAAGTTCGATGCCTTTAAGGGTGGTGCCTGCAAAGAAGCCATAACCGTCTCCGGAGCGCCAGTAGAGACCCCCGGAGAAGCGATCAACAATCACTGCACGGAGTGTTGTCTGCAGGTGACTGTAGCCACTGCCGGTTTGTACCCAAACCATCGGTACTATAGCAAACGAATGAGAAAGCCGGATATTGTATCCTGCCATGAAATGTATTGTACGGGGGATAATGGATTTTAGGGAATCGGATTGAAGGTCAAGGGTGTCATTTTGTGCGTAAAAGTGGGGTTGGTTGAGATGGAGGAGCGACAGACCGGCATAACCGTTTTGGTTTTGCCAGGCGATGCCTGCTCCCAGGTCGGCCAGCTGCCGCTTCACGCCCTCCACGATGTAGGAAGGCAGTGTGCTTTCATTATCGTTACCACTGATACGGGAACTGCCCTCATCAAAAGCCAGATCATGGATGCCTGCATGCAGTCCGAAGTGGAGGTTCCCGTGGCGGGTGGGCAGGATATAGCTGTATTGAGCCGCCAGGAGACTGTTTCGCAGATTTCCTGCCGTGGTGCTGTATGCGGTCACCCCCGCACCGTGGCGTTGGTCCAGGAATTCGAGCGGCATATGGCCGTTGAGGATCACCCGCTGAGGGGCATGACGGATACCGGCCCACTGGTAGCGGTACAGCACTGCGAAATCGACCACCTCACTACTGCCCGCGAAGGCAGGGTTGTAGTGTCCTTTTACCGTCCAGTAACGGGTCACCGGTGCATCCCATTGTGCATGCAACTGCGCGATGGAGCAACAGATCATCATCAGCAAAAGAAAACGCCCTTTTTCCATTGTTGTGATAACTGAAAAAGGGCGGAAATATTGTATCAGAGACGCTCCGTTTTTACTCGCATCAGGCTCAGCACTTTTAGCATCCAGCGCGGGAGTGGTTTTTCGGGATCCCTCTTTTGCAGGTTGATGCTGAGCCCTAGCTTTCTTACTAGCGGCACCTTGTGCGTCTCCACGAACTCAATCAGGGTGCCGTCCGGATCTTCGATGTAGGCGAACTGACCCGCTGCATCACCCATGTCAAAAGAACTGCCCTCCCTGAACTGTTGGCTGGTGTCAACGGTGAAAGGATGTCCCAAAGAGGCACAGTGCTTGCCGAGCGCCTCCATGTTGCGGATGTCAAAGCAGACCTGAATGAAACCCGGATCGCCCCAGTAACGTTCCTCATAAATCTTTCGGGGTGTACGCTCCAGTGCCTGCACCAACTCGATGCGGGAGGGTCCGAACAGTTCGCTGAAGCTTCCTTTCCTTGGTTGGGAGTGACCCAACAGAAGCCGGCGGAAGCCTCCTGCTCCCCCTGGCAATGCTGCGTATTCGGGGAAGGTGCCTGTTTCATCTGCCAGGACCGTGTCGTAACCCAGAATGTCTCGGTAGACGGTCATCGCCCTATCGATGTCAGTGACACCGATGGTGACACCTGCCACTCCGCCGGTCAGTCGCCCTTCATCCTTGAAGAGATAGTCATCCTGCACCACCTGGAAGAGGTTGCCATAGGGATCCTGCAGGTAGAAGGTCTGGCTGCCGTCAATATTGTTGTTCAGTCCCCCTACAAGCTTTGCCTTAGGGTTGCGGGAGAAGGCTTCGAAAGCACTTTTCACATCCCTGCTTCTGAGCTTGCAGACCAGCACTCCCAGGTCGCCCATCTGCAACTCGAAGCCAAGAGGCTGCGGCTTTCGTTCGGCGTACTGCCACACCTCAAAGCCTCCGCCACCCTGCATGTTGACCGCGATGGCGGCATGACGCCGCTGTGGCTTCCCGCCGGTGTAGGGCAGCATCAACGCTGCCACCTTGTTGTCTTCCAGGATGCGGACATCCATCTGAAACAGCTCGATGTAATATTTCCAGGCTTCGTAGAGATTTTCTACTCCGATGCCTACTTGCTGTATGCCGGCGATATTGTATTTATGGGTCATTTGATGAGTGTTTGCATGAAACAATGATGGTTTGTATGTCAGGTGGCGTTGATGCGGCGTACCAGTATGCGCGACAGTGCCGGCAGGAATCGTTTGATATGAACCATCAGCAGTTCGGGACCGCCTACCAGTACCTCCGGTTTCTGTTTCTTGATTGCCTTCACGATCTTGCGGGCAGCCTTCTCGGCGGTGATTCCGTTCTGTTGCCCCTCATCCATCCTGCCGTGCTTCTTGCCATCACCCTCCAGCGCGTTGAAGGAGATCTGCGTTTGCACCCTGCCGGGGCAAACCATTACCACCCGGATGCCGTCGTCATGATATTCCGCCTGCAAGGTTTCAAAGAAGCCATAGAGTGCGAACTTGGAGGAGGCGTAGGCTGACCGGAGCGGGAATCCGAAACGTCCGGCAATGCTACTGGTGACGGCTATCGTGCCGCCTCCCTGTACAATCATCGGTGGAAGCAGGCGTCGGGCAATCATTGTTGGTGCAAAGAAGTTGAGGTTCATGATTTTCTGATCCACCAGCGGGGAGGTATCCAGCACCTTCGTCCGCTGGCTGATGCCGGCGTTGAGAAAAGCGATATCGATCCTGCCGAAGAGTGCCAGGGCCCTGTCGGTCACAGCGTCGAGGGTGCTCAGCTCTGAGAGGTCACAGGGCAGTATCTCGCAGCGGGCCCCTAGTCGGATGCACTTCTGTTGTACCTCCACCAGTCGCTCTGCGCGTGTGGCGGTGAGGATGAGACTGGCCTGATCCTGTGCGAACCGGTAGGCGGTCGCCTCCCCAATTCCGGAGGAAGCGCCCGTAATCCATATGACGGGTTTGGTAGACATCTTTTTTACGCTCTCCTATTCCAGCACTTCGTTCCAGAGCTCTTTACGATAATCTTCCATGGAGTGGGGGGCGCACTCCTCCACGTTACTCACGTTATGTGATGTATAGATCATCTGTTCCAGAAAGAGGGGGGCACGGTTGGGTCCCTCACCGATGTTGATGAGTACGGTCTCCCCATCCTTGATCAGGTTCTTTCTGAGGGCTACGAAAAAGCCTGCCAGGCAGACCGCTGAGGCGGGGCCGGGGATCACCTTCTGCTCATAGGCAGTGAGCTTGCCCACCGCCACCAACTTCTCCTCACGCATGCGGAGGAAGGTGCCACCAGACTGTTTCACCAGCTTCGCGATGATGGGATAGCTGGCAGGGTTGCCCGTGGCCAGCGTGGGGACCTCCGTGGCCGGGTTGTCGATTACCGGGTACTCCTTCTCGAAACCTTCAGGAAATCCATTGGCCTCCGCCTGCTCCCATGCTTGCACCATCGGATCGCATCCGTCACTCTGCACCAGTAGGAAACGGGGGTTCTTCAATTCAGGATAGAGATGACTGATCTCACGGATTCCCTTGTCGATGGCGATGGGACCGGTACCACCGCTCACCGCCTGGATGTATACATCTGGGAACTGATCCATTTGACGCAGCCACTCGAACACCATCGTCTTCTTCGCTTCCACCCTTATCGGGTCGATGTTGCCTGTTGACATGGGGATGCCGTGAATTTTCGCGTAGCCTGCAGCGATCTCCTTCGCTTTTGCATAGTCTCCCTTCACCCGGAAGACCTGTTGTCCGTAAGAGCTGATGGTCGCTTCGGAAGTCTTGATGGCATCCTCCGGCATGAAGACAGAGCAGTTCACTTTCGCCATGGAGAGGTACTTGGCATATGCTGTAGCTGAATTGCCAGTGGAGGCGATGCAGTACTGCTTGATGCCCAGTTCGTTGAAGAGGCTTGCCGCCATCGATGCCGCCGGATCTTTGAATGTGCCCGTGCCGCCGTTCAGGTCGTTACGGTAGACGTGAACCTTGATATCCAGACCATATTTCTCCCGGGCAAATGCCTCCAGGAAACTCCATCGCTCCACAGGCACCGCTCCCTCATTGCGGGAGATGATGTGACGTCGGCGCAGGAGCGGCAGGAAGGGGAAGTAGTGCCAGAAACTGTCGGGCTTCCGTTTGATGATGCGTGCCAGCCGTTGGTAACGTCTGTTGTACCACACCTCGGAGTGTTTGCTCCCACAGGAGGGACACTGCTGTCCCTGCTCGAACCAGGTCCAGAAGTTGGGGGTCACGTGACCACACTGTGTGCACTGCAGATGATACTTGTGCTGTATCTTGACTCTAAGCATCTGCTGATTTTTTTGTAAGGAAGCAGGTTCCTTTGGTTGGAAATTTATGCGTTCACCGACATGGTGCGCATCTCGTCCGACTGATACTTGCCATCTGCCAGGTTTTGCTTGATCTCCTTGAACACCTCGATGGTACGTTCCACCTCAGCCAGCGTGTGCGAGGCTGTGGGGATTAGACGCAACATCAGCACCCCTTTCGGGACTACCGGGTAGACAACGATAGAGCAGAAGATTCCGTGGTTCTCACGCAGGTCGATCACGATGTTGGTACCCTCCGGTACGGAACCGCTGAAGTAGACGGGTGTTACTGGCGACTCGGTGTTGCCGATGTTGAATCCTTCAGCTACCAGTCCCTCTTGCAGGGCCCTGGCAACCTTCCACAGGTTCTCCTTCAGCTCTGGCTGTGATTGCAGGATCTCAAGACGCTTCAGTGCTCCGATCACCATGGGCATGGGAAGCGACTTGGCGAAGATCTGGGAGCGCATGTTGTATTTAAGTGAGTCGACGATCGCCTTCTCGGAGGCTACAAAAGCGCCGATACCGGCCATCGACTTGGCAAAGGTACCGAAGTAGATGTCCACCTCGTCCATCAGTCCGAAGTGTTCGCTGGCACCTGCACCGGTCTCACCCATGGTACCGAAGCCGTGTGCATCGTCAATCATCAGACGGAAATTGTATTTCTCCCGCAGCTTTACGATTCCCGGCAAATTACCCAGATCACCCGACATGCCAAATACACCTTCGGTAATCACCAGGATGCCACCGCCATGTTCTTCTGCATTCTTCGTAGCGAAGCCAAGCATCTTCTCGCAGCGTTCCATGTCGTTGTGAGGGAAAACAAAGCTCTTGCCACCCTTTGCCTTGTGAAGGAAGATGCCATCCATGATGCAGGCGTGCGACTCGGAGTCGTAGACGATCACATCGTTGCGAGACACTAGCGAGTCGATGATGGAGACCATTCCCTGATAACCGTAGTTGAGCAGGTAGGCTGCCTCCTTCTTCTCGAAGCGTGCCAGCTTCTCTTCCAGCTCACGGTGGTATTTGGTCTGTCCCGACATCATGCGTGCACCCATAGGGTAAGCCATACCCCACTGGGCGGCAGCATCTGCGTCGGCCTTCCTCACTTCGGGATGGTTTGCCAGTCCCAGGTAGTTGTTCAGGCTCCAGGTAATCATCTCACGTCCCATGAAACGCATGCGGGGACCAATTTCTCCTTCCAGTTCGGGGAATGCAAAATAACCGTCTGCTTTCTGTCGGTACTGTTCCAGCGGACCACTGACACTCTTCAGTCTATCAAAAATATCTGTCATAATCTCTGATTGTATAAATTTTCTTATATGTTTTTATTGATTCCGGTCGCATGCAAAAAGAGTTGCTTTTTGGAGAAAAAAGCAACAGCTCTGGTTATGATTCTCCCTGTGGTTGTTTGATTTCGGTGAACTCAACATCCTCTGCCTCACTCTTTTCGAATGTTTTCTTCTGATACTCAATGATTCTATCTTCCTGAGTCTCGGGTTGTTTTGGCTGGTGTTGAGACGATTGACGGTTTGTGGTCGATGTAGTGTTGCGCTTGCCCATAAGGAATGCCACGAATCCTTTCATCAGAAGATAAGCGACTACAAAAAAAAGGAGAAATTTGATTAGAAATCCCATAAAAAGATGCTGATTAAATGCTCTAAGTTGTAAAGATACAAATTTCGATAGTTCTCATCTCCCGCTTTGTAATATTTAACGGTTTGTTATACTGGAGCCGGAGAAATGTACTACTGATTGCGTTTGACAATTCCTTACTTGTTTGTTCGCCTTTTGATTAGTGACGTGAACAACGATATTGCTATATAGGTAAGGATAGACCAGGCAATGCCGGTGATTCCCCAAATAGCGATTAATCCCGCTGATAACAAAAGCATGGTGAACTGTTGTATGTTTGCCTTAAGTTGCAACGATTTGATTTTGAGTGAGAACATGGGCAGCTCGCTCACCATCAGAAGAGAGAGTAGCAGAATCAATGCATAGGTCAGGTATAGGAACCTGTCATCCAGTGGAGAGAATTGCACCATGCCATAGCAATAGCTGATCCAGAAAAGAGCGTTTGCCGGTGTGGGGAGACCGAGGAAGGAACTGCTCTGTCGCTCGTCGAGGTTGAACTTCGCCAGACGGTAGGCTGAAAAAAGAGGAATCAGAAACGCAAAGTATGGAACTAATGACGACAAACTACCCAGTGTTGCCGGTAGCGAGAGATGATCGCGCAGCAACACGTAAACAGCAATTGCCGGAGCTACACCAAAGCTTACCACGTCTGCCAATGAATCAAGCTCCTTTCCTATTGGTGAGTATGCTTTTAGCAACCGCGCCGCCATGCCGTCCATGAAGTCGAAGAGTGCTGCCACCGCTACCCAGAGGACTACCGTTGTGAAATTTCCACTGAAAGCCATGGTGATGGCAATACATCCGGCAAGGAGGTTGAGCAGTGTGATGATATTGGGTATCTGCTTCCTCATATCACACTAATTATTCTGTTTGTTTAGTCGAGCCAGGAAGGTGATGTTGGCTCTCACCTCCTCACCCATGGAGACCAGGATCTCGCTGTCCAGTGGCAGGAAGATGTCCATGCGTGAGCCGAGTTTGATAAAGCCAAGTGGTGAACCGATGTGTAGATCGTCTCCTTCCTCCACATATGTGACGATGCGGCGTGCTACGGCACCTGCGATCTGTTTGGTGAGGATGGTGCCATGCTCCGGCGTTTCAATAAGGATGTTGGTATGTTCGTTTTCATGACTCGACTTGGGCAGGTAGGCACGGTAGAAATTGCCTGCCACATGCGAGTAGTGCGTGATCTTACCGGATACGGGTACCCAGTTGGAATGGGCGTTGAAGAGCGACATGAAGATGGATATCTGGATGCGTTCCTCCTGAAAGAACTCTTTCTCAAACACCTTTTCTATGACCACGATGCGGCCATCGGTGGGTGCGTTGACCAATCCGTGCAGGTCGCCCTTGTAGGTTCGTTCAGGCTGTTTGTAGAAGTTGAGCGCTGTGGCGAAGAAAGCAATTGAGACACCCAAGAGCAACACGGTGAAAATTGTGTCGGGAAATAGCAGGAAAGAAGCGGTGTTGATCAGAATCAACACGACAAGGATACGTATCAGAGGTGCCTTGCCCTCCTTGTGGATTTCAAATTTCATCACTCCTAATTTACATCAAAATAACGTTTTTGATAGCTTGAATCAACAGTTTGTCCCTCAGGTAAAGATTGGTAAAGGCTGTCTGATTTCTTTTCCATCTCTTCTCGATAACTTTTTGGGACATACTCATCCCATAAGCGGCTGTTCAGATGCGGAACAATGGCCGGTACCACGGCCTCTACCCGTGAATAGAAAAAGGACTCCTGTTTGATTTGCGGAGTGATCACAGTCTCATTTTGGTCGAGCAGTAAGACAAGGTTGAGCAGGATGCTCAGGAAAAGCATCATGGTACCTGCTGCAATTACTGCGCCTCCAAGGCGATTCAGAAAACTGAGTAGTACCAAATCGAAAAATCTTTGAATGAGTTTGCCCACAAGAGTGAGTGCGATTGCTATTGCGGCAAAAGCAAGAAGGAAGGAGAGCACACGTGCTGCTTCGGGTGAAAGGTTGACCCATCCCGTAAGATGAGGTAGGATCATTTCGGCCACCCTGCCGCCAAAAATGGCAGACAACACCAGGATGGCCAGTCCCACCAGCTGCATGATCAGGCCCTTGCGGTAACCATTGATCACTACAACGAGCAGCAGAATGCCAACTGTAAGATCGAACCAGTTTGTCATAGCTTTTCCAGTTTGATTTGCCGGGCATCAACCCGCTCACGCATAAAAATCGATGCCAGTTGGTTAAACTTGTCGGAGTCGTCGGTGGTATAGTAGCGTACCATGCCGCCTTTTGTACATTTTGCATCCATCTCCTTGTGACGAGAAAGATAATCTTTGAGACTTTCAGCCACATAACTGCCTTGTGTGAGCACCTTTATATCAGCGGGCAAGTGTTGCATTATCTTGTCAAGCAACAGCGGATAATGGGTGCAGCCCAGGATGATGGTGTCAATCAGCGGGTCTTTCGCCATCAGTTGTTCCAGATGCTGTCGCACGAAATAGTCGGCTCTCGGCTTGTCGTGCTCCCTGTTTTCCACCAGCGGCACCCACATCGGACAGGCTTCGCCAGAGATGGTGAGGTGCGGATGCAGCTTGTTGATTTCAATTTCATATGAACGTGACTGGATGGTTCCTTCAGTGCCGAGTACACCGATATGACCACTACTCGTCATCTCAGCCACCTGCTCTGATGTGGGGCGAATAACCCCCAGCACCCTTCGTTCAGGATCAATGGTTGGCAGGTCTCGTTGCTGAATGGTGCGCAATGCTTTTGCCGATGCGGTGTTGCAAGCCAGTATGACCAGGTGGCAGCCACTATTGAACAGCCACTCAACCGCTTCCTGTGTGAATTGGTAAACAGTGTCGAAGGAACGACTGCCGTATGGTGCCCGGGCGTTGTCCCCCAGGTAGAGGTAGTCATATTGTGGTAACAGCGATTTGATTGCCGACAGAACCGTAAGTCCGCCGTACCCCGAGTCAAATATGCCGATGGGACCGGCCACCGTTGGTAACATCACGATTCACTCATGAAAATATTAGTTTATCCCCAGTTTCTTTCTTACAAGGGGATTGGCATCCACAGCATCGGGTGAAAGAAAGGCTATTCCCTCATCGGCCAGGTCGTATATCACCGTGAAGCGGTGTTCGAGACCCACTGCATGTATTGCTTCGCGAATCTTCTTTCGGAGCGGATCCAACAGTTCCTGTTCCTGGTGCTCAATATCCTGTTGAGCAAGTTCCGTAAACTGTTGTATTCTATTTTCCAGTGCTGTCAATTCCTGCATCCTGCGCAGCTTGATGTTCTCAGCTAGTGATGCCTGGTAGGTGATGTAGTCGGAATATTTCTTGTTGTATTCACTCTGCATCAACTCCAGTTCTTTCTTGTAATTGTCGTTTAAAGTGACCAATTGCTCAACAGCTAGTTGCTTTTCGGGAAAAGCTTCCAGCAGCTCCTCGCTGTTCACATGGGCCACACTCACCATTTGTTGTGCAAAAGAAGCGGTGGTAGCCAGCATCAGATATGCTGCAAGTGTGAAAATAATTCTCTTTGTCATAATCATCCTTTTTTATCCCTCCCTGTGTGTTGCGGCCGCATCTGCCCGATATCGGACAGATGCAGTCGCTTTCAGGGTAGGAATTAAAATAACAATGTCAACTGGTTATACACTTCTGCCCCCAGGCTTTTCACTGGTGTGAAAGAGTCCTGCAAATTGTAAAGGGACTTTCTTACAATGTTCTTTTCTCTTCTGTCTCTTCAAACGCTTCAATGGTGTCTCCCACCTTGATATCGTTGAAGTTGCGGATAGTGATACCGCATTCATAACCCGAGCTCACTTCACGTGCATCCTCCTTGAAGCGCTTCAGTGAGTCGAGCTCGCCGGTGAAGATTACGATACCGTCACGGATCAGACGTATACGGCTCGACCGTTTGATCTTACCGTCACGTACCATGCTACCGGCAACAGTACCCACCTTCGATATCTTGAAGACATCAAGCACCTCAACGTTTCCGATGATTTCCTCTTTCACTTCCGGAGCAAGCATACCTTCCATGGCTGCCGTTACCTCTTCGATAGCTGCGTAGATGATGGAGTATAGACGGATGTCTACACCCTCTTTCTCTGCCTCTTTGCGAGCACCCAGTGAAGGACGTACCTGGAAGCCGATGATGATTGCATCGGAGGCGGCTGCCAGCGTGACATCAGACTCTGAAATCTGGCCTACAGCTTTGTGGATCACGTTGACCTGTATCTCTTCAGTAGAGAGTCGTATCAGCGAGTCGGAGAGTGCTTCTACCGATCCGTCCACGTCGCCCTTGACGATGATGTTCAGTTGTTGGAAGTTGCCTATGGCAATGCGGCGACCGATGTCGTCGAGGGTAAGCATCTTCTGTGTGCGGAGCGACTGTTCGCGTTGTAGTTGCTCGCGGCGGTTGGCAACGGATCGTGCTTCCTGTTCAGTCTCCATCACGTTGAAGGTGTCACCCGCCTGGGGTGCACCGTTCAGTCCGAGAATCAAAGCAGGCTCAGCCGGTGCTGCCTTTTCAATTCGCTGGTTGCGCTCATTGAACATAGCCTTTACACGTCCGTAGTAGGCACCTGCCAACACGATATCTCCCTGGTGCAGGGTGCCGTTCTCTACCAGTACGGTGGAGACATAGCCACGACCCTTATCAAGTTCAGATTCAATGATGGAGCCGGAGGCACGTTTGCCGAGATTGGCTTTCAACTCAAGCAGATCGGCTTCGAGCAGCACCTTTTCCAGCAGTTCCTGTATGCCGATGCCATTCTTGGCGGAGATGTCCTGCGACTGGTACTTACCGCCCCAGTCTTCCACCAGATAGTTCATTTCAGCCAGACGTTCCTTGATCTTTTCAGGATTGGCACCTGGCTTGTCAATCTTATTGATTGCAAAAACGATTGGTACGCCAGCAGCTCCAGCATGGTTGATTGCTTCAACTGTCTGAGGCATCACATTGTCGTCTGCAGCCACGATAATGATGGCAACGTCGGTAGCCTTGGCACCACGTGCACGCATGGCGGTGAACGCTTCGTGACCCGGAGTGTCGAGGAAGGTGATCTTACGACCATCCTCCAGCTGTACGTTGTATGCTCCGATGTGCTGTGTGATACCACCCGCTTCACCGGCAATCACGTTTGTGTTACGGATGCTGTCCAGCAGTGATGTCTTACCATGGTCCACATGGCCCATCACGGTTACAATTGGAGGACGTGATACCAAGTCTTCGGCTGCATCTTCTTCTTCGGCGATAGCCTCGATCACATCAGCACTTACGAACTGTGTCTTGAAACCATACTCCTCTGCCACGATGTTGATCGTTTCCGCATCGAGTCGCTGGTTGATGGCCACCATTACTCCCAAGCTCATACATGTGGAAATAACATTGGTGACCGGTACATTCATCATGTTGGCCAGGTCGTTGGCTGTTACAAATTCGGTCAGCTGAAGCACACGGCTCTGCCTTTCCTGTTGCATCAACTCCTCCTGTTGCCTGTGAGCACTTGCTTCTCTCTTCTCGCGACGATACTTGGCTCCGCCCTTCTTGCCTCTTTTCTCGGTGAGTCGTGCCAGCGTCTCTTTAATTTGTTTCTGAACATCCTCGTCACTCACCTCAGCCTTGATAGGTTTACGAAGCGAAGGCTTCCTGTCGCCACGTGAAGGCTGTCCAAAGTTGCCTGGTTTCTCGATGTTAACTTTTGCGGTACGGATTCTCGTTCGTTTTTTCTTCTTTAAATCCTCTTCGCTTTCGCTTACAACCGGTTTTTTCTTTTCATCAATTGCCTCTTTCTTCAGCAGTTTAACCTTCTCATCTTTCAGCTTCTTGCTGTCAATGACTTTCTGCTCACGATCCAGACGCTCTTTCTTCCGTTGAGCACGAGATTTGCGTTGCGGGCGTGTACGGTCGTTTATGGAGTCAAGATCGATTGATCCCTTTACCACGATGTTCGATTCCAGCTTGTTCTTATGAAGACGGAACAGATTGTCTCCGTTCTCTGTGTCAGTTGTCTCTGCGGTCTCTGCGGTCTCTGCTTTCCCTGTTACCTCAGCAGTCTCAGCAGTCTCTACAGATTCTGCAGTCTCTACTTCCTTTACTGTTTCAACTTTCTCTGCTGCTATGGCAGGTGACGATTCTGGCTCAGCCTCCATCATTTTATCAGCAGGTTTGCTTGACTGCTTTTCCACAGGTGTCTCAACCGGCAATACATGCTCCTCCACTGTTTCAGTTACAGGGGGAGGAGTTGCTTCTGCTTGTGAGGCGTTCACCTCAGCAGTAGTGGTTGCTGCAGGTGTTTCAACAACTTCGGGAGGAGTGACAGGTTCGTTCTCCTTTTTCAGGTCGGCGTCATGCTCTTTGGGTTCTGTTGTGGGGGGCTCCGATTGAATCTTCTCTTCTATGGGAAGAACTTCTTTCTTCTCACTTTGCTTTTCCACCGATTCTTCAACAGCCGGCTGCGATTCTTCCCGTTTTGGCTCGCTTTTCTTCTTCCCCAAGTTGTCGAGGTCGATGCTTCCCACGACGTTGAAGTGGGGTTTCATCTCTTTGGGTATTTCGGTTTCAATTACCTCTTTCTCCACTTTCTTTCTGGGAGCCTCCACTTCAGGTAACTCATAACCTTCAATGGCTACGGTCTCCCTCTTCTCTTCACGGCGGTGCATCTTCTCACGTGTCTCGGTCGCCTCCCGGCGAATATTCTTATCTTTACCGAATTCGGCGATCAGTATATCGTACTGTTCATCCTCAATTTTTGCGTTAGGATTTGCTTCTACTTCAATACCTTTCTTATGCAGGAATTCAACCAACGTGTTGATTCCTACATTCAAATTCTTCGATACTTTTATTAATCTAATAGGCATATATATCTTCTATCCCTTTCTCTGGTTATTTTATCTGTGAACAGTATGGGTTGTCAGGCTCTTTAAGCAGCCTTGCTATGAGGATTGTTACACCTCCTCATCAGACTCTTCGGCTTGCTCGCTCTCTGTATCCTCCTCGTCGGAGTTTAGATCAGCATCAATCTCCTCAATGGAAATTTCGCTGCTGTTTTCAGAGTCACTGCCAACTTCCTCTTCCGTCTCTTCCTCTTCAAATTCAAAACGAAGGATTGCCAAAACCTCATCTACGGTGTCCTCCTCCAGGTCTGCTTCGCGAATCAATCGCTCACGACTGGTTGCCAGTACGTTCTTGGCAGTGGAGCAACCTATTTTCTTCAACTGGTCAATTACCCAACCATCGATTTCGTCGCGGAATTCATCCAGGTAGATGTCTTCTTCGTCCACCTCATCGATGTCACGGAACACTTCAATGTTGTAACCTGTAAGCATCGAGGCCAGCTTGATGTTGGCTCCACCTTTGCCGATGGCCAGTGACACTTCCTCAGGATTGAGGAATACCTCTGCGCGCCTTTCCTCTTCCTTGAGAGTGATGGAGTTGATGCGTGCGGGACTCAGTGCTCTTTGGATAAAGAGTGTAGTGTTATTTGTGAAGTTGATTACGTCTATGTTCTCGTTGCGCAGTTCACGTACAATACCATGGATACGGAAACCCTTCATCCCCACACAGGCACCTACCGGGTCGATGCGGTCATCATAGGCTTCCACTGCCACCTTGGCACGTTCACCCGGGATACGTGCAATACCCTTGATAGTTATCAGTCCATCGGCAATCTCAGGTATCTCCTGCTCGAAGAGCCGTTCCAGAAATACCGGAGAGGTGCGTGAGAGGATAATTCTGGGATTGTTGTTCTTGTTTTCAACACGGGCTACCACAGCGCGGGCATGCTCTCCTTTGCGGAAGAAGTCGCTTGGTATCTGTTCGGTTTTGGGCAGGATCAGTTCATTGTGCTCATCATCAAGCAATAAAAGTTCTTTCTTCCAGATCTGATAGACTTCACCCGAAACAATCTCGCCAACCTTCTCCTTGTATTTGTTGTAGAGGTTGTCCTTCTCCAGCTCCAGGATCTTAGATGCCAGTGTTTGTCGCAGGTTAAGAATTGTGCGTCGTCCAAAATGCTCTAACGAAACCTCATCAGTCACCTCTTCTCCCACCTCAAAATCCTCGTCGATCTTCAGTGCTTCGCTGAGCGTGATTTCCAGGTTGGGATCCTCCAGTTCGTCATCTTCAACAATGGTGCGGTTGCGCCAGATCTCCAGGTCTCCCTTGTCGGGATTGATGATGATATCGTAATTCTCGTCTGTACCGTTCGCCTTTGAGATGACGTTGCGGAACGACTCTTCCAGCACACTGATCAGTGTTGCCTTGTCGATATTCTTCAGTTCGTTGAATTCGGAAAAAGTATCTATGAGACTGATGGTTTCTTTCTTCTTGCCCATATATTATTTGAATCGTATAAGATATTTAGTATATTTCACATCATCGTATTTGAAGCGGATATCCTCATCTACTTCCTGTTTGCGTTTTGCCCCTTCCGGCTTTACCTTGCGTGTGATTGTCAGGATGAAACCCTCATTGTCAGACGAACGCAGGATTCCATTGTGCTTGACGCCTGTACGAGTGAGCACCTCCACCTCCTTGCCTTCATACTTGCGGTACTGACGTATTGTCTTGAAAGGTGATGTGAGTCCGGCCGAGGTGACTGTCAACTCAAAATCCTCGCTGTCACGGTCAAGTTGTGCCTCAATGTGACGGCTCAACGCAACGCACTGATCTATGTCCACACCCTCATCGTTGTCAATCTCCACGATGATGCTGTTATCATTACCCAGGATGAGATCTACCAGGTAGTAGGTCGTATCTTTCAGATACTCTTCCGTGAGGGAGATAAGCATGTTTTTGTCGATCATCATAACGTACAAGAACAAAAAAGGAAGCGGTTTTTCCTGCTTCCCTCTCTCTTGTCGGATGCAAAGATATTATTTTCAATCGGATTCACAAAATCTTTGCATGCTTTTTCTGCAAATAGAGATGCTTTCAGCATGCAACTCGCCAGTGTCTGTTTTCGCTTTCAAGATCTGCGGGATCTTCTCCCTTGCGATAGGTTGGTATTATATCACGGATCACAAAATTGCCTTGTCTCCTTTCCTGAGCACTATCATGCCTGTTGCTTTAAAGCCATTGCTTCCTCTCGTTCATTCTCGGAAATTTTGACTATTTTTGTATTTGCAAACGGATGAACAGATTAAATAGGATGAGCATGGAGAAAGAGGAGAAAAGTCAAATCGCTTACCACAAAAATGTGATTGATTTTATTGCCGTGGCAGCTGAACTTTGTCACTTCCTGGAGAGCGAGGTGGAGATTTCGCGAAATGAGTGGGTGGAGAGGATACTTAAACTCTTACCTTTACTCTATGTGAAAACGTTGTTGTTGCCACAAGCATCGTTACTGAACGACGAGGTGCCCCCTACATTTGTAAGGGAAGAGGATTACGCACGGGTTGTCAATCGTATTGCTGAGGTGATGGGTGAGGAAGATACCTACCTGGATGTGTTTGTCGATGAGATGAAGTACAGTGATCGTCCCATATCTGCATTTGTCTCCGAGAACCTGGCCGATTTGTACCAAGATATCCGAAATTTAGTTTCTGTCTATCAGTTTGAACTGTCCGATCAGATGGAGGATGCATTGGCAGTCTGCCAGGAGAATTTTATGCTCTACTGGGGACAGAAGCTGGTGAATGTGCTACGCCCACTGCATGCACTCAAGTGCAGGTTTGAAGAGAGTGGAACGGATGAGGAATCGGATATCAATAATATTGAAGAATTGTGGGACTAACCATTACAAAAGAGCAATTGGCCGAATTGCCGAAAGAGACCTTTGACGGCAAAATAATTGTTGTAGATCACGAGGAGGAAGTGGCAGAAGCGGTGGCTCATCTTAGCAACCATAGGGCCATCGGTTTCGATACGGAAACAAAGCCTTCATTCAAGCGGGGACAGAACCACAAGGTGGCACTGATGCAGCTGGCTACCGATGAGGTTTGCTATCTCTTCCGTCTCAACCATATCGGCTATCCCGACAAGTTGGTACATCTTATGAGCAATCCCGATATTAAAAAAATTGGTCTCTCCCTGCGTGACGACTTTGCCGCTATCAGGCAACGATCGGTACGTGAGCCTGAGAACTTCATCGATCTGCAGCTCTTCGTCGACAAGTTCGGTATCGATGACAACAGCCTACAAAAGATATACGCCCTGCTCTTCGGAAAGAAGATATCAAAGAGTCAGCGCCTCTCCAACTGGGAGGCACCTCAGCTGACCCCCGCGCAGCAGGCTTATGCTGCCATTGATGCCTGGGCCTGCCTGCGCATCTATAACCATCTTGTCAATTCCGACAGCCCTACAAACAAATAACAAGATTAAGATGTATCAATCAATCCAATTGAAACCGAAAAAGGATGAATCGCTCAGACGCTTTCATCCATGGGTCTTCTCAGGTGCCCTCGCCCAGGGACCATCTTTACCAGCAGAGGGAGATCTGGTGCGTGTGTTTGCTGCCGACGGAAGCTTCCTGGGAGTGGGGCATTACCAGATAGGGAGCATCGCTGTGCGCATCCTCTCTTTCCACGATCAGCCAATCGATAAAGATTTCTACCTGGCGGCGCTAAGCAGCGCTCTACAGCTGCGAAAAGAACTGAATCTGCTGCGTAGCGACAACAATACCTATCGGTTGGTGCATGGTGAAGGGGACCATCTCCCGGGACTGATCATCGATATCTATGGTGACACTGCTGTCATACAGGCACACTCGGTGGGGATGCATCGTGATCTGGAACTGATCATGACTGCCTTGAAAGAGGTGATGGAAGTAGAGGGACTGAAGCATATCTATTACAAGTCGGAAGGGACACTTCCTTTCAAGGCTGAACTGGGTGCAGAGGACGGCTATCTATGGGGTGGAGGACAAACAGATGCCATCGCCCATGAAAACGGATTGCGCTTTCAGATTGACTGGCTCCGCGGACAGAAGACAGGATTCTTTATCGATCAGCGTGAGAATAGAAAACTACTGGAACAGCATGCCGCCGGCCGCCGTATGCTCAACATGTTCTGCTATACTGGTGGATTTTCAGTCTATGGCCTTCGTGGAGGTGCCTCACTGGTCGACTCGGTTGATAGTTCTTCAAAAGCAGTCTCCATCACCGATCGTAACATTACACTGAACTTCGGCGATGAGCCTCGTCACCACTCTTTTTCACAGGACGCATTCCGTTATCTGAAAGAGACTCCCGAAGGTAAATATGACCTGATGGTGCTGGATCCGCCAGCCTTTGCAAAACATCGCGGTGCGGTGAACAATGCACTGCAGGGGTATAAGAAACTCAACTTGGCGGCCATGGCAAAAATAGCATCCGGAGGCATTCTCTTCAGCTTCTCCTGTTCTCAAGCCATTACCAGGGAACAATTTCGGCTTGCTATCTTCAGCGCTGCTGCCATTTCGGGAAGAAAGGTGAGTATCCTTCATCAATTGTCACAACCGGCAGATCACCCCATCAACATCTACCATCCAGAAGGGGAATATCTGAAAGGATTGGTGCTCCGGGTGGAATAAAATGTGAAAAACAGAGTTGAATTCGGCAAATACGGCTATTTATGGTTAAAATGTGCAAAAAAGATGATTTTTCTGCTCAATAGTTATGTTTTATAACACAAAAACGCCTATATTTGCAATGTGTTTTTCATGGTATTAGATTTAAGGTTAACAATGAAGATTGGTTGTCGTGAGACAACCATTCCTTTTTTATATCCCTCCCATTCTCATTTTCACAAATTATAATCGGTTCCATTTCGTTTAATGGCTGCTTTATTGTTATTTTTGTATGACAATCGATTGGCTACAGAAATGGAATTTCGTACATGCGTTGATATAGGTGAAGGTGAAGTGATGATCAATCACAACACGGAGATGATGATGCTGGGTTCCTGTTTTTCAGAAGAGATAGGCAGGAAGCTTCTTGATCATAAGTTTCGTGTGGAGATCAATCCTTTTGGCATTCTCTACAATCCCTTCTCGGTGTCAGAAGCCCTTAAGAGATTGATCTCAGGAAATCCCTTCAGCGAGAGCGACCTTTTTTTATACAACGGGATGTATCACAGTCCGATGCACCATGGGGTGTTTTCATCGCCACGGTTGGAAGAAAGCTTGCAGTTGATAAACAATAGATTTGAAAAAGCTGTTGCACTGCTGCCGCTCACTGATTTGCTGATGGTCACCTTTGGTACATCCTGGATCTATCGCCGGAAAGATGACGATAAAATTGTGGCCAACTGTCACAAATTACCGGCAAACCAGTTCGAACGTACTCGTTTGTCGCTTGAAGAGATTACCTTGGAGTGGCAAATACTCATAAAACGTCTGATACAGCTTAACCCTCGGATGAAGTTACTTTTCACGGTAAGCCCCGTCCGTCATATGAAGGATGGAGCTCATGAGAACCAACTCAGCAAAGCTACTCTCCAGTTGGCAATTGAACGGCTACAGGTGCTGTTTCCAAAGCAGATCTTCTATTTCCCAGCCTATGAGATAATGATCGATGAGCTACGCGATTATCGTTTCTATGGCGATGATATGCTGCATCCCACCTCCCTGGCAGTGAATTATATCTGGGAGAAATTCTCCCTATTCTGTTTTTCTCATGAAACAGAGGAGGTGAACAAAGAGTGGTCGGTCATTCGTCAGGCATTGGAACATCGTCCACTGCATCCCGACAGCGAGGCATTCTATCGCTTTCGCCAACAGACGGAAGATAAACTGGAGGCCTTTGCACGTCGTCATCCCTCCATCTCCTGTGATGAGGAAAGAAAAAAACTGAACTTGTGACAAGAATCCATATGAACTATACCATTCAACAGATCGCTTCAATTCTACAACTGCCGGTGAAGACACTGCATTCCTGCATCATCCGTCAGTTGTTAACCGACAGTCGCAGGCTTACTGATCCTGGTAGCGCTCTTTTTTTTGCACTCGAAACGCGCAACAATGATGCCCATAGATTTGTGGCTGATCTCTATCAGGAGGGAGTGCGCAATTTTGTGGTGACTAAGATGCTTCCTGAGTGGTCTACCTTCGGTGATGCCAATTTCCTACAGGTGAAGAATAGCCTTGCCGCCTTGCAGAAGATCGCCGCATGGCACCGTTCCTGTTTTGATCTACCGGTGATTGGCATTACCGGTAGCAATGGGAAAACTATCGTTAAGGAGTGGCTTTACCAGTTGCTGGAAAAAGATTTCAACATCACACGCTCTCCCCGTAGCTACAACTCACAGATTGGCGTACCGCTATCAGTATGGCAACTTGATGAAAAAAGTACACTGGGCATTTTTGAAGCTGGTATCTCGCAACCCGATGAGATGGAGCAGCTGGAACCGATTATCAGACCAACCATAGGTGTGCTTACCAAGATAGGGGAGGCCCATCAGGAAAACTTCACCTCCCTCCAGCAGAAATGTACCGAGAAACTGGAGCTCTTCGTCAACAGTGACGTTTTCATCTACGATGAAGACAATGATCTTGTTTCACGTTGTGTTGATCTGATGGTACTTTCACAGAAATCATTCTCCTGGTCGAGGAAGAACCGTGATGCACCCCTTTACATTTCATCAGTAGAGAAAAGCGAGGAGCATACGCTGATACGTTACTCTTTTCTCAACTTCGATTACTCTTTTCAGATTCCTTTTACCGATGAGGCTTCGATAGAGAATGCCATCAACTGCCTTGCTGTGGCACTTTATCTGCATGTCTCCCCAACGGAGCTGGCAGATAGAATGAAACTGCTTGAACCGGTAGCAATGCGTCTGGAGCTTCGTAAGGGAAAACAGGAGTGCCTGATCATCAATGACACCTATAACTCCGACATCAACTCAATCCGTATAGCCCTGGATTTTCAACAGCAGCGACGATTGGAGCGCTCCCTGAAGAAGACCATTATCATTTCCGACATCCTGCAGAGCGGATTGTCGCCTCGTTCCCTCTACCGGAGGGTGGCAGAGCTGGCAGAACAGGGAGGCATTCAAAAGCTGATAGGCATCGGACCCGAAATAACAGCAAATGCAGAACTTTTTGCATTGCATGAAAAAATGTTCTTTCCCTCCACAGATGAGTTTATTCGTTCAGGCGTTTGGAAAACATTTCATGGAGAGCTGATCCTGATTAAAGGTGCGCGAAAGTTTCATTTCGAACAAATAAGTACACTGCTGGAAGAACGCATCCATGAAACACAACTGGAGGTGGACCTGGATGCAGTGGTACACAACTTCAACTTCTACAAGTCCAAGCTGCAGCCCCATACCAAAATGGTTTGCATGGTAAAGGCCAACGGATATGGTGCTGGTGCCACAGAGATTGCCAAAACACTGCAGTATCACCGCTGCGATTACCTTGCAGTGGCAGTTGCTGAAGAGGGTATTCTCCTCAGAAATGAAGGTGTCACGCTACCGGTGATGGTACTCAATCCGGAGGTGAACGGCTTCGAAGAGCTCTTCACACATGATCTGGAGCCGGAAGTTTACAATTTCAGGATTCTTGAAGCCTATATCAAGGAAGCAGAAAGGAGAGGAATCACCAACTATCCGATTCATCTGAAGATTGACAGCGGCATGCATCGACTGGGCTTCCTTCCCGAGCAGATACCGGCTCTTGCTGAACGGCTTGCCGCACAGAAAGGACTGAAGGTGCTATCTGTCTTTTCACACCTCTCTGCCAGCGAAAGCTGGGTATTCGATGAATTCACCCACCAGCAGATGGATAGCTTTCGTAAAGCGGCCTATGCAATTGAAGAGGCCTTACAATACACTGTATGGAAGCATATCCTCAATTCCGCAGGTATGGAGCGTTTTCCGGCAGCGGAGTGGGATATGGCACGGCTGGGCATCGGTCTCTATGGCATCAGTGCCAGTGGTCTGCAGGGACTGAGGAATGTCGGTACCTTGAAGACAACAATTCTTCAAATCAAAGAGGTGCCGGCCAATGAAACCATCGGTTATGGCAGAAAGGAGAAGCTGACACGCAATGCACGCATAGCCACCATCCGCTTTGGTTATGCCGACGGACTCGACAGGCAGTTTGGCAACCGCAGGGGGAAGGTACTGATCAACGGACAAACGGCCCCTATCGTTGGGAATGTCTGCATGGATCTTTGTATGATTGATGTGACAGATGTCAAGGCAAGTGAGGGAGACGTAGTAATTCTTTTTGGTGAAGGACTCTCAGTCATTGAACAGGCTGAATCAATCGGCGCAATCCCCTATGAGATACTTACCTCTATTTCCCCCCGTGTGAAGCGGATCTATATCAAGGAGTAGGCTGAGGCTGACATTGCGTAGCAGACCCATCCTTGCCTTGTTGATGCAAAAAAAACAACCCGATCATCCGATCGGGTTGTTTTTTATAGTAATCTGTCTCGTCTGCTTAGTCTACAAAGAAGATAGCAACACGGTTCCAGTCGTTTTCTGCATAAGGCTGTTCGGTGTCACCCTTCCAGTCGATAGCGATGCGGTCGCTGTTGATGCCATAGTCGTTGGTCAATGCATCGGCAACGGCTCTTGCACGTTTTTCTGAGAGTGCGAAGTTGTATTCCGGTGTTCCGGTCTGAGCATCAGCATAAGCTACGATGTTCACCTTGGCATCGGGATTGGCCTTCATGTACTCAGCAGTGTTGTGTACGCTGATCTGCTGACCCTTGTCGATCTTGGCAGAGTTGATGCGGAAGAACACTACGTTCGGAACATAAACTGCTTCGTTTACAATGGTGGGTTCTACTTCCGGGCACTCGGGGCAAGACTCGGGTCTGAGTCTCAGCTCTTCGTTTTCGGCACGCAGTCTGTTGATCTGGCTGTTCAGGTCGTTGATCAGGTTGTAGTCCATCAGCTCGGCAGGAGTGAAATCCTGTTTGCCACCCAGACCAAACTTCAGACCGGCAACACCGGTAAGCATACCGTCGTATTCACGATTTCCTACCACTCCACTGCCGTCAAATGATTCCTGTACAATTCTTACTCCCAGTTCAAGGAAAAGAGCTACACTCTTTGACAACTGGAAATTGTTGATCAAACCAGCATTGTAGGTCAAAGATTGATTCTGATTTTTGAACAGGTCTCCATCAGGATTGGGTTTCTTCCAATCTTCATTCAGGCCGTACATGTAACCGACACCAACATAAGGTATCAGACTGTATACGCGGTCGGGGTTGTAGCTGCCCCATGCGTTGATGATGTTGTACATCAGGTCCACATGACCACCCAACCAGTTTTGTTCGGGATCGAGTCCGGTAGCAACATGCTTGATGTGACCACCGTCGATTACCAAGCGAGCACCCCAGTTAGGTGAATTCCATCGTCCGATTTCCAACTGTCCGTTCCAGCCCATACGATCACCAAGGCCGGCATCTGCATCTGATTCACCAGAAGTCAGATAGATGTTTGTTCCACCGCCGATACCCATATACCAGTTGTCACTACCTTTGTTCTTCAGGTATACAGTACCCTCAGAAACATTTTGTACTTCCTGTGCACCGATGCTGAAAGCAACAAGTGCAGAAAATAAAAGTAAACTAAACTTTTTCATAAATTTACAATCTAATTAAACAATTTGCGTTTTAAATAACTCGATATTCTTAGTTTTTTAACGGTTGTACTGATTTCAGTACCCCGATCTCTGATTCTCCTATAACATCTCTGTTATAAAATTGTTCGTTGAAAGTTGCTCCAACTGCAACGTTTCTCTGAATGAATCCTTTTATTGTTTCCAACGAAACAGTTAAACTTCAATCTACAAATATAAAACTTAAAATTTATTTAAACTTAATTTTTGATTTTTTATGCGGAAATGGGATTCTGAAAGGCAATAATCCACACTTTTGTCACTTTTATATGGCTATGTGGCCTTTTTTTATCCCAGGTAGCTTTTTAACAGTTTGCTGCGCGAATCCTGCCGCAACCTGCGGATTGCTTTCTCCTTGATCTGACGCACACGCTCTCGCGTGAGCTGGAACTTGTCGCCGATCTCTTCAAGTGTCATCTCCTGACATCCGATGCCGAAGAACATCTTGATGATGTCACTTTCCCGCTCGGTAAGGGTGGAGAGGGCACGGTCAATCTCCTTCTGCAGTGATTCGTTGATCAGGGTGCGATCTGCTATGGGGGCATCGTCGTTGACAAGTACATCCAGCAGACTGTTGTCTTCACCCTCCACAAAGGGGGCATCCATTGAGATGTGTCTTCCCGACACCTTCAACGAATCGGTTACCTTATCTACTGTCAGATCCAACTCTATTGCCAGTTCCTCGGCTGAGGGGCGCCGTTCGTTCTCCTGCTCAAATTTCTGAAAGGCCTTGCTGATCTTATTGAGTGAACCAACCTGATTGAGCGGTAACCGTACGATACGCGACTGTTCGGCAAGGGCCTGAAGAATAGACTGGCGGATCCACCAAACGGCGTAACTGATAAACTTGAATCCCCGTGTTTCGTCAAATTTCTCGGCAGCCTTGATCAATCCCAGGTTCCCTTCGTTGATCAAGTCAGGCAAACTGAGCCCTTGGTTCTGGTACTGTTTGGCCACCGATACCACAAAGCGCAGGTTTGCCCTGGTGAGTTTTTCCAAAGCCTGCCGGTCACCTTTCTTGATCGCCTGTGCCAATTCCACCTCTTCCTCCACGGTAATCAGATCCTCACGGCCAATCTCCTGAAGGTATTTGTCGAGTGAAGCGCTTTCACGATTGGTGATCGATTTTGTAATTTTTAGTTGTCTCATCTCAATATTTCGATTCTACTGTATATTCTGTTCAAAGTACAATTGGGGGCACAAAAGTACAAAAAAAAACGCAATGATGGCCTATAACTCTCCCCGTAACCAAACATATAGCAAAGGAATCTGGCCTCGAAGCCTAATTCCTTTGCTATAGAAACGTTATTTGGTTCCTTTTTGTTACTGAAATGTGAATGATTAACCTTCCTTAACTAAGGGTCATTCTCCAGAGAGGTCAATGGCGATATATTGTGTCCTGCCATTGGGATAGAATCCGGCTACCAGCACCACTTTGTCTTCTCGGGTACTGGTGGCTGCAACTATTGTAGCCACATCTTCCTGACTGTTCACCGGTTGATTGTTCATGCGCATGACGATGAATCCCTTGTTGATGCCCTCCTTGCGGAACAGACCTTTGCTATCCACAGCTTCCACTTCAATACCGCTGGAGATGCCCAGTGCACGTTTCCGTTCATCGCTCAATGGTTTGAAAGTGGCTCCCAGTGAAACTACAGCGTCAGTTTTACGGGTGATCTCGGTGCTTCCCTCGTCGTTTTTCAGTTCTACGTTGAAGTTGCGGTTGTTGCCATTGCGATCTACCGTCACACTGATCTTGTCTCCCGGGCGATAGCGGTTCAGCTGGCTCTGCAGTTCTGCGAAGTTGCGGATAGGTATATTGTTGATGGCAGTCAGGATGTCACCTTTCTGGATGCCGGCAGCCTTAGCGGCGCTTCTGTCGGAGAAATCCTCCACCATTACCCCTTTAATTTGTGATAGCTCACGTGCCCTGTCAGGATTCTCACGGCGGATGTTTTCTATGTTGGGAACCTGGATGCCCAACAGTGCGCGCTGTACTGTGCCAAATTCTTTCAGGTCCGCTGCAATTTTCCCGGCGATGGAGATGGGAACAGCGAAAGCATAGCCTGCAAAGTTGCCTGTCTGTGAATAGATGGCGGTATTGATCCCCACAAGCTCACCGCGCGTGTTGACCAGCGCACCACCGCTATTGCCGGGGTTGACAGCTGCATCTATCTGGATGAACGACTGGATGCCGAGACCACCGCCCATCACGTTGCCTCTGTTCTTGGCGCTCACGATACCTGCCGTGACGGTAGAGGTAAGGTTGAAGGGGTTGCCTACGGCGAGCACCCATTCACCCACCTGCAAAGCGTCTGAATTGCCGAAGGTGAGGTAGGGGAAGTCATCTCCTTCAATTTTAAGCAATGCGATATCACTTTGACGGTCGGCACCCACCACCTTGGCTGTGAACTCGCGGTTGTCGTTCAGCGTGACCGATACTTCGGTGGCATTCTCCACCACATGGTTGTTGGTGATGATGAATCCATCCTTCGAGATGATTACCCCGGAGCCGAAGCCCACCTGCTCGCGGGGCTGTGATGGCATACGATCTCCAAAGCCGAAGAAGAAATCGAACGGGTTGATATACTGTTGCTGGCTGATGGTCTTGGTCTTCACATGCACCACGCCGTCAACAGAGCGGGAAGCTGCTTCAGTGAAATCAGGATATCCCTCCGCTGTGGTAAGACTGGTGAATACAACGTTCTTATCCTGGTTGAATGATTCGGCCAGTACTCCCATCTCTTCGGTGGTGGGATTTACTGTAGATCCTGTTAGTTTTTTCTCTCCCTTTACAATGATTGTGTGATACCCAAACAGGGTAATGACTGAACTCAGAATAGCAACCAATAAGATTGCAATCACGTTTTTTGTATTACTTTTATTCATATTGTTGGGTTTGAAGTTTATGGTTGTTTCTCATACCAGCAAATGTAAGACAAAAACTGTACAGAAAAAGTGATGTCAGCATGGCTTTTAACACTTTTAACTGAAAGATTATCCGATTAACCCGATTTAACCGCACGGCAGTGAATCTTTCTCTCGGCAATACTGACAAGATGGCATTACCTGCACCTGCGATTTTCTTATCGTCTATATCTGGTTCTCTTGTTGGCATAACGCCTGAAACGGAAATTGTTGAATGGATGGAACAGATCGTACAGCAACAGGTTGATGTGGTAGCGGGTGTTATCAACCAGCTTACTTGCTCTATTGATCACCCATAGCTGAATCCCGTAGCGAAGCAGGAAGAGCAGCAGTGCCGTACCGGTGAGTAGTAGGGAACCGGTGATGAGGCCCATGACAACCGCTGAGGTGAAGAGCAGGTAGAATGCATAGCGGGTGAAGCTCTCCATACTTAGGATACGAGGGGCCACCCCGCGATAGTACTGTTTGGTATAGAGATATTTCGATTTCAGTGAACGCCAGGTGAAGAAGCTGTCGATACCGTGTGCTTCGGTCATGCTCTCAGGTGAGAGAACAACACCAGTCCTGACACCGGGAGCAATACGGTTGATGTAAAGATCATCTTCCCCACCGTCAATGTGGAGGATGGATGAGAATCCCTTGTGCCGGAAAAAGAGCTCCTTGCGGTAGGCCAGATTGCGTCCGATACCCATATATGGTTTCTTCAACAATGCCATGGAGAGGAATTTAATGTGGTGCATGAAGTTATCATACCGTATGAAACCCCGCATTCCTGCCTTTTTGCCAATGGTCAGCCGGCTGAATCCCAGTATGATGTCCATGTTTTGTGCAAATGCGTTGCCATGCTCTCTGATCCAGTTGGGTGTACAGGGCTTGCAATATGCTTCGGTAAAGAGTAGATGCTCATGCTTTGCTGCTTTGATGCCTATGGTGAGCGCCAACTTTTTCTCATTAACACTTTCTGCTTCATCCGGAACATAGGTGTGGTAGAGATGCGGATACTTTAAGGCGGCAGCTTTCAGAACCATGTCAGTCTCATCTGTGGAGCCGCTGTTGACAACAACCACTTCGAAGTTGGGATAATCCTGCTCCATGATGTACGGCAGGTTCTTTGCCAACTCCTCAGAGTTGTTTTTTGAGGGGATGATTACCGAGATGGGTGGCAGCTCATCATCCTGCAATGATGCAGACTGTTGTTTTTTATGATGCCGGTAGGGACTATTGTAAACCAGAAGATAGAAGAGTACCTGAAGCAGGAAGAAGAACAGTAGTGCTCCCCCCAGGATCAACTCTGTAAGAGAAAGCCCTGAAACAAGCAGGTAGATATGATCCATGTGATAACGTTTAAATGTTGTCTGAGTAGCGGGAGGCAGGCAGCTCCCGGAGATTGTAGTTTGATGCCATTGTCTCTCCATACGCTCCCGCCGAACGGATGGCAATCAGATCACCACGTTTTGATTCGTTCAGCATAAAATCCCGAACAAAGACATCGCTCGACTCACAGACAGGACCTACCACATCATAGGAGGTGTATGGTTTTTCGGAACTGATGTTTTCGATATGATGGAATGCCTGATAGAGTGCCGGACGAATCAATTCCGTCATGCCGGCATCCACAATCAGGAACTTCTTTTGTATCCCCTCTTTCACATAAATCACTCTGGTGATCAGAGAGCCGCAGGGGGCCACCACCGAGCGACCCAGCTCAAAATGGAGGGTCTGTCCCTCTTCCAGTTTGAGGTATTTCTCGAAGAGTCTGAAGTACGACTCAAAGTCGGCTATGGGACAGTGATTCGGATGGTGATAGTTGATGCCCAAGCCACCACCCACATTGATCACCGGCAGGGTGACACCTTGCGTGTGGAACCATTCACGCAGCTCCAGAGCCTTCACGCAGAGATCTTCGAAGGAGGAGAGATCGGTTATTTGTGATCCGATGTGGAAGTGCATGCCGATCAGGTTGATATGACCTCCATCGGCAATCATCCGCAACAGTGTTGGCAGATCCTGTTCATTGATGCCGAACTTGTTCTCATTGAGCCCCGTAGTGATGTATTGATGCGTGTGCGCATCCACATTGGGATTGATGCGCAGGGCTACAGGTGCTTGCTTGCCCATCTCGGCAGCCAGCTCGTTGAGCACCTCCAGCTCGGCCATAGACTCCACATTGAAACAAAAGATATCATTTTCGAGTCCAATCCGGATCTCGCGGTCGGTTTTGCCTACACCTGCAAAGGCGATTCTATGGGCAGGGAAGCCACACTCCAGTGCCCGCAGAATCTCGTTGCCACTCACGCAGTCGGCACCGAATCCATAGGAGGCGATGAGTTTCAGTATCTCCTCATTGGCGTTGGCTTTGATGGCATAGTGTATGTGAAACGGCTTGCCGGCAGTCTCTTGTCTGATGGTGTTGAGTGTTTCGCGCAACAGCGCCATATCGTAGTAGTAAAACGGTGTCTCGAACGATTCGAATTGCGTTGTGGGAAAGTTTCCTTTGATCATCTCTGTTACTCTCTTTTTGGATTTATAGTGGGCACCGGGCGCATGTTGCCGGAAGAAACACCACTCTTTGGGTGACAAAAATAGCGTTTTTTAACCGAATCCCTTACATTGTGATGAAAGAAATTGCCTGGGCCTGCTTTTCTTCCATGGGCAGGGATGCATCAATCCAATGGATGGTGAAGCCACGGCGTTCCATTCCCCTGAACCAGGTCATCTGTCGCTTGGCAAACTGATGGATGGCTATCTCCAGCTGACGGAACATCTCCTCGTAGGCAAGAGCACCTGTAACATGCAAGGTTACATACTTGTATTCAAGCCCATAATAGATCAGATCCTGCGCCGCTACTCCTTCGGCAAGCAGTTGCCTCACCTCTTCTATCATTCCCTCATGAAGGCGTGCTTTCAGCCTGCGGCTTATCTTGTCACGCCTCAACTCACGGTCAATCTTCAAACCGAGGATGGTGCTTTCAAGCGGAGGATAAGCTGTTTCGGACTGATCCAGAAGAGACCGGTAGTCGGCAATCTCGATGGCACGTATGGCTCGTTTCTTTGTGTCGGTATCGGTGGTGTTGTGCAATGGTCCGTAATTGCGCAGGATCTCAGTCAGCTCGTCAAGCGTCTTTCTCTCCAGTCGATTTCTCAGTTCTGGATTGGCAGGCACGTCGGGTAGATGGTATCCCTTAAGTACCGATTCAATGTAGAGGCCTGTGCCGCCACAGAGAATGGCTCTCTTCCCGCGGTTGCAGATATCCTCGTATGCCGCGTGGAAGTCCTGTTGATAATTGTACAACGTATATTTTTCGCCCGGTTCCCGTATATCGATCAGGTGATGGGGAATGGTGACCCCTTCCAGGGTGTATTCACCCAGATCCTTCCCGGTGCCGATGTCCATGCGACGGTAGAGCTGACGTGAGTCGCCGCTCACGATCTCTCCGTTCAACGCTGCTGCCAGGTTCACGGCAAAGGGGGTTTTGCCACTGGCCGTGGGGCCCAGAACAGTGATCAACTGCTGCTTCATGATGATTACCCGGAATGCTGCTTACCAGCTCCCGCCGGCGCCTCCTC
>Ga0209408_1000299_pt1 | contig 40052 bp, 39 predicted proteins | sample AD_UKC107_MetaG_FD_184422 | JGI IMG/M metagenome (GOLD analysis project Ga0209408, IMG submission 184422) | Active sludge microbial communities of municipal wastewater-treating anaerobic digesters from Hong Kong - AD_UKC107_MetaG (SPAdes)... | ecosystem: Engineered > Bioreactor > Anaerobic >... | reverse complement strand
CGGTTAATTACCGCGGTTTGACACAAAGACTTTTTGGAGTGGTTGTTTTTGGTTGGTTTGCCATGCTATCGAATTATTTGTCACGTACCCAAAAAGATCAATGATGAAAATATTAAAAACATCAGGGGGAATTTTTGCAGTTATTCTAATAATGTTCAGTCTGCAAGGCTGTCCCTGGCTAAATAAAAATTATGAATTTGACTACAATATAATTGTCACGGAAACGGCTAATAACATGGGGGATTTGAATTCTGCCTATGATGATTGGAATTCTGATCTGCCTTTCCCTTATGAACGGTCCGAGATCTGGTTTTCCTCCAACCGGAACTCCTATGGAAGAGAATTTGACATAGTGGCCGGCAGGCTGGATCTTTCGTACCATGAAGGCCACAACATCCTGGATCTAAGTACGGGGAACGAAGAATACGTTGCGTCTGCCCCGGCCTTGTTGCCTGTGATAAATTCCCCGCACGATGAGCTGGGGCCGCACAGCTTTCTGACCGGGGAGGATATGTTGTTCCTGTATGCTTCCGATCCGGGGGAGGTATTCGAGATCCGTTTTGTGGAGCTTACCCGCTGGAATTACGGGACCGGACAAACGGTGAGCGATCCCGTGTCCGTTGCGGGTTTGAACGAATCCGGGGACAACCTTTATCCGTGCATTGATGCCGAAAACCGAAAGATCTACTTTTGTAGCAACCGGGACGGGTTGACTTATGACATTTATTCGGCACAGTACAATTCGCCCATCTCAAAGCAATCGCTTTTAGAAGGGGATATAGCGAATATAACAAAGGAAGCTGTTTCGAGTGGCTATGATGACAAATGTCCTTATATCTATGGGGATTTCATAGTATTTGCTTCAAACAGAGAAGGCAGTTACGATTTGTGGTATTCCAAAAAATATCATGATGAATGGATGGAGCCCATTAAACTACAACCTACCATCAATTCCGAATATAACGAATACCGTCCCGTGCTGTTCCAGGTCTTGGGAGTTGATCTGATGGTATTCTCCTCTGACCGTCCGGGCGGCAAAGGCGGGTATGATCTGTATATAGTGAAGATCGGAAATTACTTAAATTGAAAAAGGGAATCAGCTATGAATCAAAAAATTTATGATCTGGCAAAAATGATTGATCACTCCATACTGCATCCTACAATGACAGATGAAGATCTGCGAAGGGAATGTGAAGTCGCAATGAAATATAACGTAGCATCGGTTTGTGTTAAACCCTATGCCGTGAAACTTGCGGCTGAATTGTTGAAGAACTCTGACGTTCTGGTTGGCTGTGTAATTGGGTTCCCTGCCGGAAATTCAGCTGTGGATGTGAAGGTTTACGAAGCGATAAACGCTTGCAAGGAAGGCACTGTTGAAATTGATATGGTTATTAATATCGGTAAAGCTTTACAGGGAGACTGGGCTTATATTGAAAATGAAATTGAATCGGTCACCGATGCCTGTCATATAAACGGGGCCATTGTGAAAGTGATATTTGAAACAGATTACGTAAACAGAAAAGAGGATATCATCCAACTATGTAAAATCGCCACCCGGGCTGGGGCCGATTACGTGAAAACTTCTACGGGTTTTGGATTCGTGAAAGGCGAAGACGGCAAATATTCCTACACAGGGGCCACTATTGCAAATCTGGAATTAATGCGAAAAAATGTTGGCCCGCATGTGAAAGTTAAGGCGGCAGGAGGCGTAAGAACTCTGGATGGTCTGCTGGCTGTTCAAGAAGTAGGATGTACACGTTGCGGAGCTACTGCAACGAAAGCCATTCTGGAAGAAGCTTTTAACAGATTTAGAACACAGGACCCTTATCTATGAGCTCTGCGAGTGACAGGCAAAACCTAAGTTGGTCACAATGATCCTTGCTGCTCTTTTTTTTAAGCAGCTTTGTTATTTACCTCTTTCTGGGGGGAAAGTAGTTGTAGAGCACGTTCTCAACATGCCACAGCATGGGGCTCACATCTTTTCCGTCCTCAGAAATGTTGGTGAATACGATAAATGCCGGCTCTCCGTTAAGAATCTCTTTTATGGAAACTTGATTTCCTTCTTTTGTCATGAGTGTGAAATCAGGAAGTTCCATGCCTTCCACTTTGCCTTTGTCCCATCCTTTAAAAGTCGGTTCTTCACCCGGTGTATATGTTTTATCATTATTCCTCTTTGCACTCTTCCCTTTAATAACGTAGTCTTTCAAATAATCGTCCATGGGTTTTGATCCGCCAATGGTCCCCTTCTTGTCTGCGACAGTCAGGATGGTCCAGCTCATCTCATCCATATTGTCGTTGTTTTTTGCCAAAGCATTGTTGAATCCACGGATATACACAATGACTCCTTGATTATCAACGACCATTCCGGTGATGCCGTCTTTCATGGGGATCGGTTTCACAGTGTGAAGCCTGGTTAGAAAATCGGGCATTTCCTGTGATGTGTAATAAAATTGGAGGTGCGGATATTCAGCTTCGTCAAATGCCTGGGCTGGGGAATTGGTAACAATGACGATGGTTTGGTCCGGAGCATTTTTGTACTTTTTAGGCATCTTTTTTTGTGCATCCATGGTTAATGGGAAAATCAGCAACGCTGCTAAAGAGATGGCTGCAATAGATCTGGGGGAAAAACTCATGATTCAATTTTTATAATTAACACTATACAAATATAGAAAGATTTTATGTGTGCGAGGCACAAAGATTTTTCATTATCTAGCCTTCATGATCATCCGTGAGATGGAAAAGCATGAGATCCCTCTGCTGAAGGAATTTCTTTATCAAGCCATATTTATTCCGGAAGGTACGGAAAGGCCCGGAAGGGAAATCTTAAAATTACCTAAAATCCGGGAGTATGTTAAGGATTTCGGGAAACAATCAGATTTTTGCCTGGTACTACAACATGAAAACAAGATCATAGGAGCTATTTGGTCCAGACTATTTCCGGAAAATGAAAAAGGATTTGGTTTTATTGATCCGGACACTCCGGAAATGGCTATGTCTGTTTTAGAACCATACCGCAAACAGGGTGTGGGTACGCTATTACTGAAAGCCATGCTGGACCGTTTGGCACATCAAAAATACAGACGGGTTTCTTTAAGTGTAGATACATTAAATTATGCGTATAAAATGTATCGGAAAGCCGGGTTTTATACTGTGGAAACACAAGGGGAATCCGTTACTATGTTAAAAGACTTATCTTGCAGTTAGAAAAATTTGATTACGACGCATTATGACGTAGTGGCTCTCCATTTTTGAGCCATGAAAAAAACTGTCTTATTTTTTGTCGCAACAGTCTGTCTGGTATCCTGCACTCCCGGGGAAACACCTGGTTCAGGTGATTCCCAAGATGAACCCAAACCGCATCTGAAGTTTGCCATTGTTCCGGCAGACACCCTGCCAGCAGAACCGTTATCCGATCTTTATCCTACGCCTGTATTGGAATTCGGAATGTCAAAAACCGATCTTGTACATCGCCTGGGAATATCCGAACGATCCACAAAGGATGGAATAATTTATACAAACTACTCCAAAGCCGCACCTTATGCGATGTACGTATTTGAGAATGAAAAATTGTCAGGAGCCGGGGTGTTGGTCTATTCATCCTGTACGAAATCGTTGGCTGCATACCTTGTGGAAAGGTACCGGCCTGTTTCCAGGGAAGGTGAACATTATTACTTTATGAACACTCCTTCTGAGCAGAACTCCGCTCTTTGGGTAGCACTGACCCTAGGCAAAACAAAATACTGGAGCGTGATGTATATGCCTTCATCACCGGACCCTGTAATAAGCAGTAAACTAAGCGCTCTGATGCACCTGCTGTACTAACTTTAGGAAAAACTTGATTATATTAGCATAAAATCGCAACATAATGTCAAAACACGGAGAAGTAAGGCGTTACAGCCTTATTATTGAAAAGATCAAATGCGGTCATTATCCCACTTTTCTTGAGATCAAGAATTTTCTTTATACACAGGGGTTCCAGGTAGGAGATCGTACCATTCAGCGTGATATTGAACAGATCCGTTGTGAGTTTGGTATTGAGGTCAAATACGACAGGATCCGGAGGGGGTATTGCATTGACTATGAAACCAGCCTGAATGTGGAATCGTTTTTCCATTTCCTGGAGATCGTCAATACAGCGGAACTGCTGACCGAAAGCCTGATGGAGAGCAAGGATGCTTTAAAGCATATATCGTTCGATACAGGCGGTGGCCTTAAGGGAATAGAAAATCTGAAGCCGCTTTTGAAAGCCGTAATTGAAAACAGGAAAATAAGCTTCAATCATTACAATTTCCAAACGGAAAAAGTGACTGCTTACACACTAAAACCTTATCTGTTGAGGGAATACCTGAACCGTTGGTATGTCATAGGCATAGTGGACGGGACCAAAACGCTCAGGATATTCGGAATAGACCGTGTCAGGGATCTGGATATCAAGACGGAAACATTCATCCCCGATCAAAGCCTGAATCCAGCCTGTCTTTTTGATCAGACCATTGGCCTGATGTTTTCCCAGAATACCGTGCAGGATGTGGTATTGTCTTTCACACATACTCAGGGAAAGTATATCAAAACGCTTCCCTTGCACAAATCGCAGAAGGTGCTGATTGACAACGAAAAAGAATGCCGCATCGCACTTCGTGTCATACCCAATTACGAACTGACCCAGGAAATCCTCATGCATGGTGATTCAGTCAAGGTAATGGAACCTGCATGGCTGGCTGAAAAGATTCAGCAAATTTTGAAACGTGCGCTGGAAAAATACCGGTAAGCATGCAACAAAACGGTCAGGTTATCCGTTTTATATATATTTGGCAATAATTCATTCAAAAATAACCTGACAACACATGATGATAAAATCTAAAACCCTCAAGGCTGCCGCCATTGCTGTTTTTGTCGGTTTTGCTTTAGCTTTGGCCATTCCCGCACTTGCAGATATTAAAATATTGGGTTGGCTTACAACCCTTATTCTGATTTTATCGCTCCTGATGATTTCCATTGCAGGAGCTTTTTTGGCCGTTGCCTTGATCAGAGGACTGGCTAAGTTGAATGTATGGCTGGCGGCTGCGTTTGTAAGCGGTGTCCCTGTAGTTATGATGTTCTACAATACCAAATTGCCGGGAACGTTGCTGGTATATTTCACCATTGCAATCAGTTGTATGCTTTTGGGCGGGGCTCTTGTCCAATTCGGAAAACGGTGGACAGGGCTCAAAAAATTCCAAAAAGCACTGGCCGTAGCATGCCTGATCCTGGGAGTGACGGGTATTGCAGGCGGTCTGACCTGGATGCTCTATCCCGGAAAACAGGTTGAAATACCGCTTTCAGCGGCCAACTCGGCACAAAACACGCCTCCGGTTCTGGAAATGGGCAATCCCGGGGAATCGGGGCAATATGAGGTAACATACCTAACTTACGGGAGTGGAAAGGACAAGCACCGGGAGGTCTTTCAGGAGGAGGCAGATTTGATCACACAACCGGTGGACGGATCCACTTTCCTGGATTCGTGGAAGGGGTTCAGCGGAAAAATGCGCACCAGGTTTTTTGGATTTGACAAGGACTCGTTGCCTTTGAATGCTCAGGTCTGGTACCCTCAAGGCGATGGGCCTTTCCCGCTGGTGTTGATCGTTCACGGAAACCACTCGGCGCAGGACTATTCCGATCCCGGTTACGAATACCTGGGCAGAATGCTGGCCTCCAAGGGATATATAATGGCCTCGGTAGACGAAAATTTTCTGAACGGTTCCTATTTTGACATTCCCAAAGGACTTCAGGGGGAAAATAATGTCCGGGGATGGCTGCTGCTCAAGCACCTGGAAGTGTGGCGGGATTGGAACAGTCTGGAAGACAGTCCTTTCTATGAAAAAGTGGATACGACCGAAATTGCCTTGATAGGACATTCCCGGGGTGGGGAAGCGGTCGCACATGCCGCGTTGTTTAACCGATTGCCCTACTATCCCGACAATGCCAATGAGGTGTTTGATTTCAATTTCAATATACGCTCGGTCATAGCCATTGCTCCTTGTGACGGGCAATACCAGCCGGGCCGGATGCGTACCCCGCTGACCGATATCAATTACCTGGTACTGCAGGGTTCGCACGATGCCGATGTTTCTTCTTACCAGGGGATGCGCCAGTTTAACCGCATTCGGTTTTCGGAAGGGTTTGACGGGTTTGCTGCCGGCCTCTACATATGGGGTGCCAACCACGGGCAGTTCAACAGCAGCTGGGGCCGTACCGATTTTCCTTCTCCCCGCATAAATTTTTACAACCTGGGACAACTCATGACGCAGGAAGACCAGCAAACCATTTCCAAAACGTATATCGGGGCTTTTTTGGATGCCACGCTGCGCGGTCAGCACCAATACCGCCCCATGTTCATGGATTGCCGTTATGCCCGGAACTGGCTTCCGGAAACCGTTTACCTGAATCAATACCGGCAACCCGAAACATTTTCGGTTAGCACTTTCTCCGAAGACCTGGATCTGACAACGGCTTCTCTGCCTGAAAGCCGCGTCTGCGCCGAGGACCTGAGCATCTGGCGCGAGCAGGCCCTTCACTTAAGCTGGGGCGACAGCGACACCCGTGCCCTTTTCCTGGGCTGGAATACCACCCAAAGCGATACCCTGGCCCCCGCATATCACATCACCTGGCCAGAAGGAGCCCTGAACACCGATCTCAACACCGTCATCACATTCTCCCTTGCCGAGTTGGACGAAAAAGCCAACCCACCCGGAGCGGAAGATGCAGAAGATGCGGAAGAGGTGGAAAATGCTGGTGATACCGAAGATGAGGAAATTGACGAGACTGACAAACCTTTTATTGATTTCACCATCCGCCTGACGGACCGTAACGGCTCTGTTTTGGAATTCCCGCTCAGTGATTTTACCCCGCTGCAGCACCCGCTCAAACGAAAAATGACAAAACTGGGTTTTATGCAACCGCAGGCCGAATGGGAGATCATCCTTCAGACTTACAGCTTTCCTTTACGACGGTATGCCGAGGATCATCCCGGGTTTGATTTTGAACAGATTTCCGGGATGAGCTTCATTTTTGATGTTGTACCGGAAGGGGTGATTGCCGTTAACGATATAGGAGTCCGTCGCACATTAGACGCAACGCATTATTAGCCCTTCTCGGCAATGTTCTCGAGGGCTTTTTTGTCCAGGATCTCAAGATTTTTGCCGGAAATGGAAATCATGCCGTCTTTCTGAAAATCCGAGAGGGTGTTTATAATACTTTCTTTGGAATAGCCAAGGGTATGTGCCATCTCTTCCCGGGTAAATGGAATGATAAGCTGGTGTTCGCCAAAAACCCTAATAAGGTTCAGCAATAATGTGGCCAGTGATCCGCCGGCATTCCTGTGCTTTAAAGTGATGAAATTGTGACAGGTCTCATTGATCATTTGGGACATCATGGTCACTATGTAAATGGCAAACTTGCCGTTTTGTTCAATCAGTTTTTCAAATACATCCCTGTCAAAGATCCGGATCCGGCAAGGTGTAATGGCAACTGCCGAAAAATCAAGCCTCTTTTTCACGAAGGAACACATAAGGCCAATAAAATCACCCTTTCCGCCAAAACCAAAGGTGGTATCTTTTCCACTCTCCTGAAAGTTCAGTTTAACCATGCCTTCTTCCATGATCATGATCTGCGAAGCCAGAGAGCCTTGTTTTATGATTACGTCATATTTTTCGTATTCAAGCACAACCGACGATCCTGTCAGTTCGCTCAGTTCTTCTTCTTTTAAAAGGATTGCCCAGGGATAACTTTCGGTGGCTTTCATACTTACGGGAATGAATAAAAACATGTAATATTACATATTTTCCCGTGAAAAACTGCATTGTCACTTTTCATCTTGCGGCATTAATTATGTATATTTTTGTGTATTAACCATTTAAAATACAATTATGGCAGATATGAAAGTAAGGGTTAGCGCCCAAAGTGAAAATGCAACAAAAACCGTTGTTAAAGCCCGCAATTTTGAAATCATTATAGACGAACCTGCAGAATTGGGCGGTGCCAATGAAGGCCCTAATCCCGTAGAATATGTTCTGGGAGCATTTGCCGGATGTCTGAACGTAATGGCTCACGTTGTGGCAAAGGAATTGAACATGACACTCAGAGGTGTTAAAATAGACATAAGCGGTCCCCTGAACCCCGCACGTTTGTTTGGACAAAGCTTTGAAGAACGCGCCGGTTTTAAAGAAATATCCGTGGTTCTGAAACCCGATACCGATGCAGATGATGCAACCCTGGAAAAATGGGCAAAAGCCATTGAAGACAGATGCCCGGTCAGCGACAACCTGCAACATACCACACCGGTGAGCGTTTCCATCAGGAAATAAGGGTGCGTTGCACACATTGTTCTTTTAGCTCTGTATCAGAGACTTATAAAAATCGTACCCCCGGGGTACGATTTTTTTATTTGATTGATTATCAATCAAATGAACAATGTGTGCAACGCACCCCATTTTTTTCCGATATTTGAAGATAAATTTTGTAGTTATGAAATGCTTTTCCTCCATTGCAGCGGCACTTTTATTGGCAGCTTCTATGCTGTCGTGCAACGAAACCCAACAAATCATCACTTTCCCGGAACCGGCCCGTGAGCCCGGGATTACGGACGTGCTGGAGCTTAGGTGTGAGCCCCTGGATACGGTAAGGGTTGCTTTCATTGGCCTGGGAATGAGGGGATCAGGTGCTGTTCACCGATATACGTTCCTGGACGGGGTGAAGGTGGTGGCGTTATGCGATGTGGTGCCGGAGAATGTGGCGCGTGCCAACGAAATTCTTGTGGGAAGGGGATTCGCCGAGGCCGATACTTATACCGGCCCTGAAGACTGGAAGCGGGTTTGTGAACGGAAGGATGTGGATCTGGTCTATGTCTGCACCCATTGGGATTTGCATACGCCAATAGGTGTCTATGCCATGGAGCAGGGAAAGCATGTGGCCTTGGAAGTACCTGCTGCGTTGACTGTTGACGAGTGCTGGCAATTGGTCAATACGGCAGAGAAAACGCGCCGCCATTGTATCCAGCTGGAGAACTGCAATTATGATTTCTTTGAAATGGCGACGCTGAACATGGCACAACAAGGTGTGTTCGGTGAGATCGTACATGCCGAGGGGGCCTACATTCATGATCTGAGGTATTTGAATTTCAACGACACCTCCGGGTACTGGAACATGTGGCGCCTGGAGCACAACCGGCAGGAAAACGGAAATCTTTATCCCACCCACGGATTGGGTCCGGTAGCCCATATCCTGAATATCCACCGCGGAGACCGGATGGACTACCTGGTGTCTGTCTCCTCGGCTCAATTCGGGATGACCGCCTATGCAAAGGAAACCTTCGGAGAAGAATCCGAATATGCAAAAACCACGTACCTGAACGGAGACATGAACACCTCGGTAATCAGAACCGTCAAAGGAAAGACCATCATGTTGCAGCACGATGTGACCAGCCCGCGGCCCTATAGCCGCCTCCATACGATCAGCGGCACCAAAGGGTTTGCGCAGAAATATCCAAGTCCGGGGATCGCACTGGAACCCGACGCACACCGCTTTCTGCCGGACAAAGCGTTAGACTCGGTCCTTGCGCTTTATGAACATCCAATTGTTCGTGAAGTGGGGCAAAAGGCCAAAGAGGTTGGAGGGCACGGAGGCATGGATTTTATTATGGATTGCCGGCTGGTGTATTGCCTGCGTAACGGGCTTCCGCCGGATATGGATGTATACGATGCCGCCGAATGGAGCTCCATTATTGAACTTAGCAGAACATCGGTTGCCAACAATGGCAGGCCGGTTCGCGTTCCGGACTTTACCAGGGGAGCCTGGAAACGTTTGGAAAGGGTGAATTATTATAAAACAGATCAAAATAAATATTGATATATGGCAACTTACAAGAAAGACATCACTTCTATTGACAATATTGAAGTAGTCTTCTTAAAAAATGAAGATTACGATGATATCCGCAATGCGATGATAGAGGCATATTCCAATATGCCCGAGACGTATTGGAAGGAGCATCACATTAAAACGTTGGTCCGGCTCTTTCCCGAAGGACAGGTGGGCATAAAAGTGAACAACGAACTGGCCGGGTGTGCCTTATCGATAATCATTGACGATACGAGATTTGATGAAAAGCATACCTATGAGGAAATCACCGGTGGTTATACTTTCAACACACATACTGCAAAAGGGAATAAACTCTATGGAATAGATATCTTTATAAGACCGAAATTCAGGGGATTACGTCTGGGACGGCGCCTTTATGACTACAGAAAAGAACTTTGTGAAAAACTGAACCTGAAAGGGATCGTTTTCGGAGGCCGGATCCCCAACTACCATCAGTATGCATCACAGATGACTCCGCGCCAATATATTGACAAGGTGAAAAAGAAAGAGATCCACGACCCGGTGCTTGATTTTCAGATGTCCAACGACTTTCACCCGGTCCGCATCTTGAAAGGATACCTGCGGGGAGATAAGGAGTCCCAGGAATATGCTGTACTTCTGGAGTGGGATAATGTTTATTTTGAAAAAAAGAGAAACAAGGCTGCCATCAAGAAATCTGTTGTGCGTCTGGGTCTTATCCAGTGGCAAATGAGGCTTTACAAAAACCTGGAAGAAGTAATGCAACAAGCCGAGTATTTCATTGACGCCGTGTCCGGGTACAAATCGGATTTTGCGCTCTTCCCCGAGTTTTTCAATGCTCCGTTGATGTCTGAATACAATCATCTTTCCGAAGCCGAAGCCATCCGGAAACTGGCCGGATATACTAAAGAATTTGTTAAGCGTTTCAGCCGGCTGGCCATTTCGTACAACATCAACATCATAACGGGCAGTATGCCTGAAATAGTCAATAACAATTTGTACAACGTGGGCTACCTGTGTAAAAGAGACGGAGGGGTAGAAAGGTACGAGAAACTTCATATAACACCGGACGAGGCGAAAGTCTGGGGAATGCAGGGAGGCAATACAATTCAGTCCTTCAAGACGGATTGCGGCAAGGTCGGGATCCTGATCTGCTACGACGTGGAATTTCCCGAAGTAAGCCGGATATTAGCCAACGAGGGCATAGACATACTATTTGTTCCTTTCCTGACCGACACACAAAACGGGTATGCCAGGGTACGGAACTGTGCCCATGCCCGCGCCATCGAAAATGAATGTTACGTTGCCATTGCAGGCTGTGTCGGCAACCTGCCCAAAGTCCACAACATGGACATTCAATACGCACAATCCGTGGTCTTCACTCCGTGCGATTTCGCCTTTCCCACAAACGGGATCAAAGCCGAGGCAACCCCCAACACGGAAATGATCCTGATAGCCGATGTAGACATAGACCTGCTCCGGGAACTGAATCAATTTGGCAGCGTCCGGAACCTCAGGGACCGGCGAAAAGATGTGTATAACGTGCAAGTTGTTCGTTAGGTGCAACGCACACATTGTTCATTAGGCTGATATTCAAGATGTTAAGAACTTTATGCCCTTAGGGGTTGAAATTGGGAAGTTATTGATAATGAGCTAAAAGAACCAAGGGTGCAACGCACACATTGTTCATTAGGCTGACAGACAGAAAGTTATAAAAATCAACCCCCCGGGGGTGTAAATTAATAAGTTATTGATAATGAGTAAAAAGAACAAAGTGTGCAACGCACTATTCGTCTTTGCTTTTATTAGCATAGTCGCATCCTGCACTTCTTCAAGTCAGGCAGAAATGCCCAAACTGATTGAGGACAATGGCCGTTATGCCCTGTTGGTAGACGGACAACCTTTCTTTATGTTTGGCGGACAATCGGCCAATTCTTCCACCTGGCCCAAAATGCTTCCCGGGGTCTGGAATACTATTGAATCCATGCATGCCAACACGCTTGAGATCCCTATTTACTGGGAACAATTTGAACCCGAACCCGGAAAATTTGACTATTCCATGATTCAAATGATACTGGATCAGGCCAGGGAAAGAGATATCCGCCTGGTATTGCTGTGGTTTGCGACCTGGAAAAACGGGAGCAACCATTACATGCCGGAATGGATGAAAAAGGACTCAAAGAAGTATCCCAACATCATTGGAAAAGACGGTCAACCGGTGGATTCCCCTTCCCCGCATGCCACAGCTGCCATGGAAGCCGATGCAAAAGCTTTTGCCGGGTTTATGGCCTATCTGAAAGTCGCCGATCCGCAACATACCGTCATTTTGGTGCAGGTACAGAACGAACCCGGTACCTGGGGCAGTGTACGTGATTATTCCCCTGCAGCGCAGCAGCTTTTTGAACAATCCGTCCCCGAGGCTTTGCTTCAAGCCGAGTTGTTGGCACAGTTGAACGTTCCTGCCGGTACCCGGGGAACGTGGGAAGAAGTTTTCGGAACCAATGCCGATGAGTATTTCCATGCCTGGTCCGTGGCCCGTTACATTGAATACGTGGCCGCTGCCGGAAAAGCTGTCAATCCATTGCCCATGTTTGTGAATGCGGCTTTGCGTGATCCTTTGACAAATCCTCCGGCAACCCATTACGAGAGTGGTGGTCCCACCGATAATGTCATTCCCATATGGAAAGCGGCAGCTCCCTCCATAGATTTTGTGGCTCCTGACATTTATCTGCGCGGGGATGAAACGGTTTTGAAAGTGATTGATCTATACGCCCGTCCCGATAACGCATTGATGGTACCCGAGACCGGAGGCCATGTGAAGTACCTTTATAAAGTCATAGAAAATGGAATTGGCTTTGCCCCGTTCGGAATTGACACCCGTTGGGCCGGAGCAGCCAATGGGGGCCGGGCAGTTAATGCGGGCGGAGCAGTTGATGACCTTTCTGATCCGTTGTTCCTGGAATACAAATTGCTTGCTCCTATGGCCGGGAAATTGGCACAATGGGGTTTTGAAGGCCGCATCCACTCTGTAGTGGAACCCGAAGAAGGCGAACAAACACAGCGTATTGACCTGGGTGAATGGGAAGCTGTGATCATGTTCGGAAGAGGACAGCGACTGGACCTTCGCCAGGATCCTCAACCTCAAAACCGTAACGGGAAAGCCATGATCATCAAGCTGGGAGAAAACGAATTCATGGCCGTAGGGACTACCTGCCGTTTCACCTTCAACCCTATACGGAAAAACGAAGGAAAAGCCTGGCAATACCTTAAAGTCAAGGAAGGTTATTACGAAAATGGCAAATTTCAGATGATCCGCATCCTGAATGGAGACGAGACAGACTGGGGCGGACCCTATATTGGTGAAAAACCCACACTTCTGCACTTTACATTGGTTACAAGGGAATAGCGGCAATGCGCAGGATACCAGCCGGGCGAAAAAACGCCGGTCGGTCCTCAAAAAGGGGCCTAAATGAGGATGGAAGCTGGAAAATCGGGGTTCGGTCCTCAAAAACAGCCTTATATGAGGATGGAAGCTGGAAAATCGGGGTTCGGTCCTCAAAAAGGGGCCTAAATGAGGATGGAAGCTGGAAAATCGGGGTTCGGTCCTCAAAAAGGGGCCTAAATGAGGATGGAAGCTGGAAAATCGGGGTTCGGTCCTCAAAATGGGGCCTAAATGAGGATGGAAGCTGGAAAATCGGGGTTCGGTCCTCAAAAACAGCCTTATATGAGGATGGAAGCTGGTGAATCCTGTTGATTAGGGACGTATTTGCACAGCCTGTCGGAAAGAGTCCCTGTATTTGCGGGATACTTCAATGGTGTGATCCCCTACGGTAACTTCATTGGCCGTTGAGTGGCTGATGTGGTTCAGGTTTACCAGGTAGGAACGGTGTACACGTAGAAAGCGTTCGTCAAGAACCGATTCCCATTGGGAAATTTTCATTTTAGTGCGATAGGCTGTCAGATCAGTCATCCGGATCAGTACTTCCGAATCCCTTGATTCCACCAACATGATGGAATCGATTCTGACCGAAATCTTTTTCCGTTCAGAGGTGAATGTTATGAACTCTAAAGGTGGAACGTCTTTTACTAAATAATGTTCTATTATCCGTTCCAATCCAATGAATGCAGCCAACAGCAACCAGATAAGGATAGGATTGAAGATCAGGTCGGGCAAACTGCCAGGGGCGAGTTTGAACAGGTACCAGCTGGTGAAAATAATGCCCAGGTACTCAATAAACAGGGTTGCCAGCGCCAGGCAGCAACTGTGAAGGATGCCCTTAAGCCTGTTTTCAAAGGAAAGGTCTTTTATGAAATATTTGACCAGCAAAGCTCCGGGCAGGAACATGATTGCCAGCATGAGCGCCTTTGAATAACCGTCCACTACACTGGCAAAGATCAGGCTCATTAACAACACTACAACCAGCCAGTATCCAATGCTGAAATACCTTTTCATACGTTAAAAATAGGTAATTCCATCGGATTAGAAACTTGTGAAACGTATTCAAAAGCTTATTGAATGGATTTGACTTTATACAGACTGGTTTCTACCATGGTGTTTTCGCCTGATGGAAGTACTTTTACATCAACTAATAAAACAAATCATTATGTTACATTTATTTATTGAAGGCGGTCCTCTTTTTATGGGGATTTTAACTATCGAACTTATTTTCTTGTTGATTGCGGCATGGAAAGCCCCTGCCTGGGTAAAAGAAATCGGTTTGATGGCCCTGATCACAGGGATTATGGGTACACTAATTGGCATACATCAGGCATGTGATGTCATTGAACAAGTGAGTGACATTTCTTTTAACCTGGTGGCCGGCGGAATGAAAGTTGCTCTTATCACCGTTATTTACGGCGGCCTGATCTATTTTGCCTCTCTTATCATCCGCATAATTGTGAAACCCAGAATCTGAAAGCCTGACTTACAAAGAGATCGATTGCAAGAGAAAGTGAATACCGGGGAATGATTACTAATCAATATTCTCCGGTTTTTTCTTAGATTTGAGGGTAGTATTATATAAAGATCATTATGAAAAGGATCGTATTGGCCCTGCTGCTTCTGTTGACAGGGATTGCCCTGAAGGCACAGGAAAAAACCATACTGACTTCGGACGGTGTAAGTTTGTATGTAAATGTTAAAGGGAAAGGAACACCGTGTTTGTATCTGCACGGAGGACCGGGATCTGGCAGTTACTGGCTGGAAAAATTCTTTGGGGAGTTCCTGGAAGATAATTTCCAAATGATATACCTGGACCAGAGAGGCGTAGGGCGATCTACCAGTCCGGAAGACGGTAACTTTTGCATGGACAGAATGGTCCGTGATTTTGAAGAGATAAGGGAGGCCTTGGGGATCAGTCAATGGCTGACATTGGGGCATTCGTTCGGAGGCATTTTGCAAATGGGGTATTGGGAAAAGCATCCGCAGAATATTATGGGCATGATCATGATCAATTGTACCGTGAGTATGCAGGACAGTTTTGGAAAAAGCTGGCTCCAAAAAGCTGCAGAATTTACAGGAACCGAATACATACCCTCACAATCTGCAAACCCCGATTCGTTAATGAGCCGGATGATGCAGGTATCCGAAGCCCTGGATGAACAGGGTGTGAGGTGGAAGATGATGTTTGCTTCTCCGGAAGATGAACAACGAACTAACGACACCTACAGTGGATTTCCCAACTGGAACGGCGATTTTGGTAATAAAGCGATGTTTATGGAGGATTTTTGGAAAGACTACAGGGGTCTTACAGAAAAAGTAGAGGTCCCGGTGTTGTTCTTTTACGGAACCAAAGACTGGCCTGTTGGCCCTGAACATTACAAGGGTGTAAAGTTTCCGAAAATGATGCTATACAAGAGCGATGTTAAGCATTTCCCGTTTCTGGAAAATCCCGAAGAACTGGGAACTGCCATACTTATTTATAAAAAGGTTTACCGGTTATAAACAGATATTCATTATTTTCGCATTTTCCTAAAACCTCCTTAACAATGAATTCAGGCTCTTCTGTTGCTTTTAAAGATACCAAAAAACATTATATCATACTGGATGCCTTGCGAGGTGTTGCTGCTTTGGTAGTTGTCCTTTTTCATTTACTGGAAACATTTACTTTCGGGAACAATCATCTTCAGATCATCAATCACGGTTACCTGGCTGTGGATTTCTTCTTTGTGCTGTCTGGTTTTGTTATCGGATATGCATACGATGATCGCTGGGATAAGATGAGTTTAGGAAGCTTTTTTAAACGCCGGCTAATCCGTTTGCATCCCATGATCATTGCGGGGATGCTAATAGGAGGCATTACCTTCTTTTTTCAAGCCAGTCCGTATTTTCCGGGAATAAGTGAAATTCCGGTATGGAAGCTGCTGTTAGTTACGTTTTTAGGATTTGTCCTGGTGCCCGTGGGTCCGTCTTTGGATATCAGGGCCTGGAATGAAATGTATCCTACCAACGGGCCTGCATGGACTTTGTTTTTTGAATACATAGCCAATATATTATATGCGTTGTTCATCCGGAAATTTTCCAATAAAGTGCTGGCCGGACTGGCCCTGGTTACAGGCGCAGCATTGGTTCATCTGGCGGTAACACGGGGAGATATAATTGGCGGATGGTCCCTGGAACCACTGCAGTTGCGTATTGGATTTACCCGGCTGCTCTATCCGTTTTTTGCCGGGTTATTGCTTTCAAGAATCGTCAAACCCGGCAGTGTGAAAAATGCCTTTCTCTGGTGCAGTATTCTTCTGGTGACTGTTTTGTCTGTCCCCAGATTGGGAGGCACCGAACACATCTGGATAAACGGTCTATACATTGCTGTGAGTGTGATCGTGCTTTTCCCTCTGATTGTATACATGGGAGCCAGCGGGGATGTTAAAGGACGTTTTGCCACAAAATTATGTCGTTTCCTGGGGGATATTTCGTACCCCATTTACATCATTCATTATCCGCTGATGTATCTTTTCATGGCATGGGTAAGCAAAAACAACGCTTCCCTTACCGCTTCATTACCTATGGTCTTGCTTTATTTTGTGTTGTCAATAGTACTGGCTTACGTTCTCTTTAAAATATACGACGTACCTGTTCGAAAATGGCTGACAAAAAAAACCATATAAAAGCTTTTTTATTCTTGCCCTTAGCGGTGTGCTTTTTTCAAGGGGCTTATGCCAACAGCCCGTTGCCTGCGGGGGATACCATACCTGACAGGATATATACGACACAACGCATTGAGACTCCTCCCGTTATTGACGGAAAACTGGATGATGCCTGCTGGGAAACAGGTGAATGGCAAACTGATTACAAGCAATTTGTTCCTGTCTACAACAGTCCGCCGTCTTTCAAGACTGAACTGAAAGTGTTGTACAACAATAAAAGTATTTTTGTGGCCATCCGGTCTTATGACCATATGGACAAAATAACCAAACGGCTGGGGCGTCGTGATAATTTCCTGGGAGACATTGTGGGCATTATGTTTGACAGCTACCACGATCGACGCACAGCTTTTGAATTCAACGTTACTTCGGCCGGTCAAAAATTGGATATATGGCACTCTGACGGGGGCTGGGATGTAAACTGGGATGCAGTCTGGTACGCCAAAGTCGCTTATGAAGAGGATGCGTGGACTGCCGAGTTTGAGATTCCCCTGAGCCAGTTGCGTTACAGTCCGGACCCCGGGCAGGTGTGGGGTTTCGATTCCTGGCGTTTCATAAACCGTCTGCAGGAAGAGGATCACTGGAAATTGGTGGCCAATGACGGGACAGGTGCCGTATATACGTATGGAGAGTTACACGGTCTTAACGGATTACCCAAAAACCGGCGTCTGGAATTATCTCCGTATGTTTCCGGCAGCATAACTACCAGCGAAAAGGTACCCGGGAATCCGTATGCCAAGGGAATCCGTTTTGGTGGCCGGGCCGGCCTGGATGCCAAGATTGGTCTCTCTAATAATTTTACCCTGGATGCTACCATCAATCCGGATTTTGGCCAAGTGGAGGCCGATCCTTCAGTAATGAATCTTTCTGCCTTTGAAACATATTTTGAAGAGAAACGACCGTTCTTTATAGAAGGGAACAATATTTTTTCTTTTGATTTTGACGGAGACGATCTGTTTTATTCCCGCCGGATTGGGCATGCCCCTTCTTTCCATCCCGCGGCGGAAATGATGCACATGCCCGAGTTTACCACCATCGGCGGTGCTGCCAAGATTTCCGGCAGAACGGCAAACGGGGTGTCTGTGGGCATCCTGGAGGCAGTTACCTTAAAAGCCAATGCCCAAATATACCAGAATGGTGTTGACTCAACTCAGACCGTGGAGCCGTTGGCCAATTACCTGGTTGGCCGTTTTCAGAAAGATTTTGACCGTGGTAATACCATCCTGGGCGGGATTGTAACACACACCCACCGTGCAATCAGGGATGAGCACCTGGATTTTTTAAGCCGCGATGCCTTGAGTGTAGGTATAGACTTTACTAAATATTGGGCAGACAGGAAATATTTCATGGAATTCAAGGCCATCGGGAGCCACATTGGCGGTGACAAGGAAGCCATGCACCGGCTGCAATCCTCCTCGGCAAGGTATTACCAAAGACCGGGAAGCGGGCTGCCATACGATACAACAAGCACAAAGTTGATCGGAGCGGGAGTCTATTTCAGGATCGGCAAGGGAAGCAAAGGGCATTGGAGATATAATGAAGAAATAGTGCTTCGCACTCCCGGATTGGAATTCAACGATTTGGGATTCATGAAGCTGGCCAATACCATCAAGAACAGTACCCGGGTCTCATACGTGGAAAAGGACAAACAATGGATTTTCAAAAATTACGACATAAGCTTGTCACAGGATAATGCATGGAACATTCAGGGAACAGGTCTCTATTCAGATATTGAGTTGGATGCGGATTTTGAGCTGATCAATCACTGGTCTGTTTTTACAGAAGCTGAATACCGGTTCAGGGTAGTGGACGAACAGTTATTACGTGGCGGACCGGCTATGAGAGCACCGGACATGTTGCAATACCAGGGAGGAATATTTTCCAATAGTTCCAAAAAACTGTTTTTTGGAGTTTATGCTGCTTACGGTCATTGTCTTACAGGGGAATCCCGTTTTTTTGTTGTGTCACCGCAGGTAAATTACAGACCTTTTTCAAACCTGCTTTTATCTCTTGACGTGGGGTACGAAAGGAGCCTGGATGAATTACAGTATATTGGACGGTTTGAGGGCCTATCCAATTCTCCTGGCTGGCTTTTAGGTACGGTGGATAACCGGAATCTGGGCCTGACATTACGCATTGACTGGGCCATCACACCGGAACTGACCATTCAGTATTACGGAAGTCCTTTTGTTTCTCTGGGAGATTATACGGATCTCAAGGAGGTTACCCATCCCATGGATGCCCTGTACGAAAACCGTTTCAAAAAGGTGCCTTATGAACGTCAGGGGAAGGATTATATGCTGGATAGCAACGGGGACGGAATATATAACTTGAGAATTGATAACCCGTCTTTTAATTACCAGCAGTTTCGCAGCAACCTGGTATTGCGCTGGGAATACCTGCCGGGTTCTACGTTATATTTTGTCTGGTCGCAGGACAGAACCGGTTACGATGCCGGAGGACCTTTCTCTTTTGGCGAAGGGTATAAGCTGATGGGAGATGTCTTTCCGGGAAACGTGTTTATGATCAAATTGAACTATTGGTTTGGGGGTTGAGGTCTTCTTCCCCGATTTCCCCTTCTTCGTCAGTTGTTTTGCTTTCCGGGGGTGTACTGACAATGACCCCGTTTTCATCCACATAAGCGATCATATCGTCAAATGTGCTTTTTGGAGCATTTTTACGCTCTTCTTTCTTTTTAAGTTTTTCTTTTCTTTTTGCTCTTTTGTTTTTTTCTACTTGTCTTTTGTTGAATGAATTTGAATTTGCCATTAATTGTATTTAAAGTCTTTGTGTTTTCCGTTTACAGTGCACTCATCCAACAGCACGATGCTGTAATGGGAGTGTTATGTTATTGTGATTAACAAAAAGTGAGGGAGGTACAGCAGAGCAGAACCGACACCATATGTTAGATTTACAAAGATAGTAAAAAAACATTTCTTAACTTTATTTCGTAAAATACAGACAGTATGGAATCACTGGATAAATTTTCTGAATTCGTTATATTTCGTATAGGAGAATTTGCCTTCACGGCCGGAAAGGTGATCACGGTTGCCATCACTTTACTGATCACCATACTTTTGATATGGTTGATCAAATTGTTGATGATCCGCAAACGGGTTCCCGATAAATTTGAAAGGGGCAATATTTATGCACTTTTCCAGATTATAAAATACGTTATATGGATTATATCCATTTTGCTGATCCTGGAAACCCTGGGGTTGAAACTGAATGCCCTGCTGGCAGGATCTGCAGCACTTTTGGTAGGGATTGGACTTGGCTTGCAGAACACTTTCATCAATTTTATTGCCGGAATTATTTTACTATTTGAAGGGTCCATAAAAGTAGGAGATATTTTGGAAGTTGATGGTCAGGTTGTGCGAATTCTTAAGATTGGATTGCGGACTTCCAAGGCCATTAACCGGGACGATATCATGATAATTTTGCCGAATTCTCTAATGACTTCAAACAAAGTGATCAACTGGAGTCACCAGGAAAAGAAAACCCGGTTCCGGATAAAGGTGGGTGTTGCTTATGGCAGTGACGTTGACCTTGTGATCAAACTTTTAAAAGAAAGTGCCTTGGAACACCCCCAGATTACCCACAGGGAATCCATCCTGGCTCGTTTTGTGGATTTTGGTAATTCTTCGCTGGATTTTGAATTGCTTTTCTTTAGTGACAATGTTTTCAGGATCGAAAACGTGAAATCCGACATACGCAGGATCATCAACAGAAAGTTTATGGAAAACAATGTGACCATCCCGTTTCCGCAGGTTGACCTGCATTTCAAATCTGATAGTACGGGATTTTTTGACAAAACAAAAACCATTACATGAAAAAAATAAAAAATGAAATCCCTTATAAATTTTCAGGGGAAGATATTGGCACGCTGATCCTTGACAAGGACCTGAATATTACCAGGATTACAACAGAGGCAAAAAAGATTTTGAAGCTCCGGGATACGGATCTGGGGAAATCGCTACAGGGCTATGATACAATCATTACCGGATGTCGCAAGGCACTATCCTCGCAAATAACCTGCGAAAAAGAAATTCAGGACAACGATGGCAATTGGTATTTGGTGGGAATAAGTCCGTTGACCTTGGAAGAGGGAACGTTAGAGGGTGTGATTGTGATTTTGGTCAATAACAATATTCTAAGAAAAGCTGCGGCTGAACTTGATGCAACGGAAGAAAGGCTTACACGGGCCATGATAGCCGGTAATATGGCCTGGTGGGAGATGGAACTGCCATCAGGAAAGATCACTTTCAATCATAACAAGACGCGCATGATGGGTTTACGCGGAGAAGATTTTACCCATTTTCAGGATTTTATGGGTATTGTACATCCGGAAGACTACGAAGGGGCCATGAACGCAATGCGTGCCCATCTGCAAGGGAATGCGGAAGTGTACGCTTGCGAATACCGGATGAAGAATGCTAAAGGTGATTACCAGTGGTTCCAGGATGTTGGAAAAATTGTATATCAGGATGAAGAAAAAAAACTTGTTGCCGGGATAGTAACAGAGATAACCGAAAGAAAACGGATAGAAGCTCAACTTAAAGAGGCAAAGCTGCAGGCCGAGTTGGCCAACCAATACAAGAACCAGTTTCTTGCCAACGTAAGCCACGAAATCCGAACTCCTGTCAGTGGTATGGTGGGTTTTGCTTCACTGCTGCGCAAGGAAGACCTGGATGCCGAAACCAAAAAGCTGTATATAGACATCATTGAAAGCAGCTCAAAACAGTTGTTGAATTTAATTAACGATATTATTGATGTTTCCAGGATCGAAGCCGGTGAATTAAAAATCAACAAAGAACCTTGTGAGTTGCATAAGATCCTGAAAGAAACGGAGACCATGTTCGAACAGTTAAAGCATGCCCGTGGGAAGGAAAACGTTCAGATCAGGCTGAACCTTCCGGAAAAGGACAAAGAACTATTCATTGTTATCGATCCCGACAGGTTAAAGCAAATACTGATCAATTTGATAGGGAATGCGTTAAAGTTCACTGAAAAAGGAGGCGTCGATTTCGGGTACATAATTGAAAATGACTATCTGAAATTTTACGTATCCGATTCCGGGATCGGTATGACGGATGAAGATTTGAAAGTGGTGTTTGAACGTTTCAAAAGGTCTGAACAGGCCCATAAGAAATACGAAGGTACCGGATTGGGCCTGGCAATTACCAAAGGAATACTGGATTTGCTGGGCGGCTCCATATCAGTGGAATCAAAGGAGGGCAAGGGCAGCCGGTTTACATTCCGGATTCCCTATGTGCCTGCTGAAGCCCGGGACTTGAAAGCTGAAAAGGAGCAAGCTTCGGATATGGCATCATTGAGCGGCAAAAGTATATTGATAGCGGAAGACGAAATGATCAACAGGATGTACCTGGAAATCATTCTGAAAGATTTGCCTGTGCACATTTACTGGGCTCAAAACGGGCTGGAAGCCGTTGAGCTTTTATGAAACACAGTGATATATCTCTGGTCCTTATGGATATTAAGATGCCGTTGATGGATGGGGAGGAAGCCCTGCAAAAGATTTTGGAACAGAAACCGGGAATGCCGGTGGTGGCACAAACAGCCAATGCCTTGTCCAGTGACAGGGAAAGATACCTGGAAAGCGGGTTTGTGGATCATATCTCCAAACCCATAGACAGACAGCAGTTGATCACAGTTATGGAAAAGTGGGCCTTGTAATGGATCGTGATACTGTCATCCAAAAAACCGTAACTTTTGTAAAAGACGAATTGTTTCTTGCCGAGGGAGGGCACGACTGGTGGCATGTGTACCGGGTTTGGAAACTGGCACGGCAGATCGCCCGTCGGGAAGAGGTGGACCTTTTTGTGGTGGAAATGGGCGCTTTGCTGCACGATATTGCGGATTCCAAGTTCCACAACGGAGATGAGACTATCGGACCCCGCAAGGCAAGGGAATTCCTTGTTTCACTCGGCGTTGAAAAGGAGGTTATCTCTCACGTTGAAAAGATCATCGCCCATATTTCGTTTAAAGGAGCTGCGCACCGGCAGGAATTCCGGTCGGCAGAACTGGACGTGGTACAGGATGCCGATCGTCTGGATGCCATTGGAGCCATAGGCATTGCCAGGACATTCAACTATGGGGGACACAAGGGAAGATCCATTTATGATCCGGGGATACCACCCGTTCAGGAAATGACCAAAGAAACGTATAAAAAGAACACTTCCCCGACCATCAACCACTTTTACGAAAAGCTGCTTTTGCTCAAAGACAGGATGAACACCCGGACCGGCAAGGAAATGGCCATGGAAAGGCACCGGTTCATGGAGCAGTATCTGGATCGTTTTTACGCTGAATGGGAAGGAACAGAATAAAATCAAAAAGCAGATGCAGTAAATTGCCGGAAGGTTCATTTAGTGAATGAAACAACCGTTAACCCATGTCAGGAATAAATAGTATAAAAAAGGCAGCTGTAATAGCATCATCGCTCATTTTGGTGTTCAGCTTGCAGGGATGTCCCTGGATTGATCCGGATTACCAGTTTGATTATGAGATTATCATTACAGACACCCCGGCCAATCTTGAAGGTCTCAATTCCGGTTACAACGATTACAATTCCGATTTACCTTACCGGGCAGCCAGGATGGATATTTATTTCTCTACCGACAGGAACAGTTACGGAGATGAATTTGATGTCATTGCCCGTTGTTTAGACATGTCCTATCACGAAAGAGATGATGTGTTGAACATCACTGTTCCTCAAAACGCAGCCGAATCCATGCTTGACAGAAAATTGTTGCCATTAATCAATACCGGCTACGACCAACTGGGTCCTTATTCATATTTTGGAGAGGGTGGTATCAATTATTTCTTTTACGCTGACAATGGATCTGAAGACACCCAATCTGGTGATTTTGACATCCAATTTGTTTATACGCCGCGTCTTGACTGGGGCACATACAACGGCCAACAACGTATATACGGTCCTTTTAAGGCAGATCCTGCAAATTCGGATGCTGACGACCTGTACCCTGTTATAGGGGAGGATCTTGGAAAATTCCTGTTTTGCAGCAACCGGGAAAACGATGTCTTTGATATTTACAGTTTTGACCTGGGCCAGGGTCCGTTGTTTCATGATTTCCTGTCAGGAACCTATGAACCGGTCATTACTAAAGAGGAAGTCCTTTCCGGGGAAGGCAATGACAAATGCCCTTCGCTTTATGGCAATTGCATTGTCTTTGCCTCTGACAGGGAAGGCGGTTACGGCGGATTCGACCTTTATTATTCAAAATATGAAAACAACTCCTGGTCCGAACCCGTCAATTTTGGAAGCAAAATCAATTCTGCCAACGATGAATACAGGCCGGTCGCCTTTTCATTCCTGGATTTCAGCCTCCTGATCTTTTCTTCCGACAGGCCCGGCGGCAAAGGCGGCTTTGATCTTTATTGCGTGGATATCAGTGAGGTTATTGACGTTCCCCCGGGGGGGCATTTTTTTGGGTATTAAGATATATCCGGGATTGATACGTATATTTGGATATGCAAACGATCTCGGTATTCTGGTTCAGAAGGGACTTGCGCCTGGAAGACAACCGCGGCCTTCGGGAAGCTTTACAGGGACCTTTCCCGGTTCTTCCGCTTTTCATTTTTGATGAAAATATCATTGCCGAGTTGGAGGCCGACGATCCCCGGATCACCTTCATCCACCATACCCTCTTAAGCCTCTCCGTTTCCATCATGCGGTACTCCGCCCCGGCCGCCGCTTCCGCTCCGGCCGCCCCTTCCGTCCCGGCCGCCCCGCTGGCCGACCCACTGGCCGACCCACTGGCCGTCCCGGCCGCCACTTCCGCTCCGGCCGCCACTTCCGTCCCGGCCGCCACTTCCGCTCCGGCCGCCACCATAGCTTCGGTCGTCGCGGCCGCCTCGGCAAAAAATCCCCCCGGCGGGCTGTACTGCACCAAAGGCGTTCCCCTGGAAGTCTGGAAGACGCTTCTGGAGCAATTCCAAATTGGGGCGGTTTATGCCAACGAAGACTACGAACCGTATGCCATTTCCCGCGACCGGGAAATTGGAGATCTGCTGGCTTCCCGTGGGATTCCGTTCCACCTGTGCAAAGACCAGGTGATATTTGCTAAAAACGAGGTATTAAAAAACGACAGCACCCCGTATACCGTATTCACTCCCTATAAAAACAAGTGGATAAGCAAATTGCAGGAAAAACCCATTAGGATCCAAACGGATCCGCTACCAATGCGTTTTGCGGGACTTTCATTTCCTTTTCCTTCGTTGGCGGAATTGGGTTTCAAGCGTTCTTTGCTGAAAGTACCCGATTACAATATTGACAACCTGGACAATTACCGCGAAGTCCGGGATTATCCGGCACTGGACGGCACCAGTCATTTGTCCGTTCACCTGCGATTCGGAACCGTGAGTATTCGCCGTATAGTTAATCAAACGATTCACAACGAGGCATTTTTGAATGAATTGATCTGGCGCGAATTCTTTATGCAGATCCTTTACCATTTTCCGGATGTTGCAGGATCCAATTTCCGGAAGAAATTCGACAACCTGTCCTGGATCAACGATCCGCAGGATTTTGAAAAATGGCAGACAGGACGGACCGGTTATCCATTGATTGATGCCGGCATGCGGGAACTGAACACCACCGGCTACATACACAACAGGGTCAGGATGATCGTAGCCGGATTCTTATGCAAGAACCTGCTCATTGACTGGCGCTGGGGAGAAGCTTATTTTGCTCAAAAATTGCTGGACTACGAACTCTCCTCTAACAACGGCAACTGGCAATGGGCCGCCGGAACAGGCAGCGATGCCGTTCCCTATTTCAGGATATTCAACCCTGCCGAACAACTCCGCAAATACGACCCTCAAAAGCTCTATGTGAGCAAATGGATCCCGGAACTGGGCACTCCGGACTATCCCGCCCCCATGGTCGATCTCAAAATGACCCGCGAACGATATGTACGTCGTACACTTGATTCTTTTGCCTGACATTCAGTGACATACCAATTTCATGCCCCCGGGGCACGTTTTTCGTAACGTGCTGATAGTGAGCCAAAAGAACAAAGTGTACGACGTACCATTTTTTTATATATCTTTGCACCCAATAAACGAAAACATGAATTTTTACGCATTACATCATCACCATCATCATCTTTGCCCTCAGGCGAAATGATTTTGGTATGCTGTGAACAGACATTATAACCAGACCGCCTGAGTAGATCAGGCGGTTTTTTTATTCCCGGTGGTTTGCTCAGGTCTAACAAAAAATCAGAATGAGTAAACTGAAAATTGCAATTCAAAAAAGCGGGAGACTGCATGAAGATTCACTAAAACTGCTGAAAGACTGTGGAATAGATGTCAACAACGGCCGTGACCAGCTGAAGGTGGCAGTGGATAATTTTCCTATGGAGATCTTATACCTGAGAAATTCCGATATTCCACAGTACCTGGAAGACGGAACGGCAGATCTGGCTATAGTGGGAGAAAACCTCTTGGTAGAAAAACAAAAGAAGGTGGTTACGGTCCAGAAACTGGGATTTTCCAAATGCCGTGTTTCCCTGGCCATTCCCAAAGAAGTGGAAGATGAAAGCCCGGAATATTTCAACGGAAAAAAAATCGCTACATCGTATCCTGTAACACTGCAAAAATTTCTGGATCAGAACAATATAAAAGCCGAAATCCATACCATTTCCGGTTCGGTGGAGATCGCTCCCAACATAGGACTTGCCGATGGGATCTGCGATATCGTCAGTTCCGGGAGTACCCTGTTCAAGAACGGATTGAAGGAAACGCACGTCATCCTGAAATCCGAAGCTGTTCTGGTGAAATCCTTACAATTGACCGGGGAACAGGAGGCTATTCTTAAAAAACTGGTTTTCCGCATTCAATCGGTTCTTAGGGCCAAAAAAAGCAAGTACATCCTGATGAATGTGCCCAATGACAAAATTGACGCGGTCAGCAGCATCCTTCCTGTTTTAAAGAGTCCTACCGTGTTGCCATTAAAAGAAGAAGGGTGGAGTTCTTTGCATTCGGTTATAGATGAAGATAAATTCTGGGAGGTCATAGATCAGCTGAAAACAGCAGGAGCGGAAGGAATCTTGATAGTACAAATAGACAAGATGGTGTTATGAAAGTATACAACAAACCTGAAAGGGAGGAATGGCCGGATTTGATACAACGTCCGGTTATTGACAAGCGATCGTTGTCAGATGTGGTGGAAAGGATCATCAGGAAGGTACGGCAGGAAGGAGATGCGGCTTTGGAAAGGTATGCCAGAGAGTTTGACGGAGCTGCTCCGGAGAGCATGATCGTTACCGGCCGGGAGATGCAGGAAGCCGAGTTACTGCTGACCCCTGGTCTTAAAGATGCCATAAACTCGGCTTACACAAATATTTATGCTTTTCACAACGCGCAACGCGAGAGGGAACAGATCATTGAGACCGCTCCGGGCGTAAAGTGCTGGAGAAAAAGCACGGCCATAGAAAAGGTCGGTTTGTACATACCCGGAGGCACCGCCCCATTGTTCTCTACCGTTTTGATGTTGGGGATTCCCGCACAGATAGCCGGATGTAAGGAAATTGTACTTTGTACGCCTGCCGGCAGCAACGGGAAGATCCACCCGGCCATTATGTATGCAGCCCGCATAACAGGTATTACAAAGATCTTCAAAACAGGCGGAGCACAGGCTGTGGCCGCTATGGCTTACGGCACGCAAACCATCCCGAAGGTGTACAAAATATTCGGTCCCGGGAACCAGTATGTTACCAAAGCCAAGGAATGGGTGCAACAAGACGGTGTGGCTATAGATATTCCAGCCGGGCCGAGTGAAGTACTTGTCATTGCCGATAAAACCTGCAATCCCGCTTTTGTTGCGGCCGATCTGCTTTCCCAGGCCGAGCACGGGGCAGACAGCCAGGTCATCTTGTTGTGCGATGACCTTACCCTTGTGATGCAATGCCTTCAGGAAGTGGAAAACCAATTGGAAAATTTGCCGAGACGCGCAATTGCGCTGAAAGCTTTGTCTTCAAGCAAAGCCATCGTTCTGGAAAGTCCGGAAGATTGCGTAGCCTTCAGCAACGAGTATGCCCCGGAGCACTTGATAATTGCCTCGGAAGATGCCGGCCGCTATGTTTCCGGAATTACCAATGCGGGTTCGGTTTTCCTTGGAAATTACAGCTGCGAATCTGCCGGGGATTATGCCAGCGGAACCAATCACACTTTGCCCACCAAGGGATTTGCCAAAAATTGCAGCGGGGTTTCGTTGGACAGTTTTGTAAAAAAGATCACATTCCAGGAATTAAGCCGGGAAGGGCTCCGGAACATTGGAAACACCGTACAAACCATGGCCCGGGCAGAAGAACTGGTTGCCCATGCCAATGCAGTATCCATCCGAATAAACTCTATGAACAATGATTAATATAAACAAAATTGCACGCCCCAATATCCTCAACCTTCAGCCTTATTCCAGTGCAAGAAGCGAATTCAGGGGCAAGGAAGGCATTTTCCTGGATGCCAATGAGAATCCCTTCGGCAACCTGAACCGTTATCCTGATCCCTTTCAGAGGGAACTCAAAGAAAAAATTGCCGGGGTGAAAAGATGCAATAGTCGCAACGTGATCATTGGTAACGGCAGCGATGAGATCATTGACCTTCTTTTCAGGATATTTTGTAATCCGGGCAAAGACAAAGCCATGATTTTTACACCAACATACGGGATGTACCGTGTAACGGCCGGTATCAACAATGTAGGGGTGGTGGATATTCCGTTGGACAAGAATTTTCAGATTGATACTGAAAAAGTGAAACCCTTTCTGGACTGGCCGGAGATGAAGCTGATCTTTATTTGTTCACCCAACAACCCTACCGGGAACATCATAAATGAAAAATCCGTAACGTTTCTGCTGGAAAATTTTAAAGGGATTGTTGTAGTGGATGAGGCATATGTTGATTTTTCTAAAGAGACGTCCTGGCTTAGCCGGTTGGACAACTACAACAACTTGGTTGTGATCCAGACTTTCAGTAAAGCGTGGGGTTTGGCAGCTGCCAGGCTTGGGATGGGCTTTGCGAGTGAAGAGATCGTTGCTTTATTCAACAAAGTGAAATCTCCGTACAATATCAGCAGCATCAACCAGCAAGCCACGTTGGAAGCATTGCAGGATCCCGACAAAAAGGACCGGGCCGTTGCTTTGCTCATGAAAGAAAAAGAAAGGCTGGTAAATGCGTTAAGTGGTTCGGCCCGGGTAACAAAGATATATCCTTCCCGGGCCAATTTCTTATTGATAGAAGTGGATAACGCCGATCACCTTTACAAGGCACTTGTAAACGAAGGGATCATTACCAGGAACCGGTCCCGGGAAATTAAAAATTGCCTGCGTGTAACGGTAGGCACACCAACAGAGAATGATATGTTAATTAACGCCATAAACAATATAAAATGAATAAAGTGATCTTTATTAAAAGAGATGGTCCGTTAGTGACCGATGCCCGGATGCCCCGGTTTTATCCGCAAGTATTCCAGTGGCTGGCAAGAATTTCCAGGGAACTGGATTATCAACTGGTTATGATGAGCGATGGGGCGCAGGAGACACTTCAACAGGAAACGGTTATCAGCTTTTTTGAAAATGAAGGAATTGTCTTTCAGGATGTATTTACCAATAAGCCCGGAACAGAAGGATACAATAAATACCTCTATGGTCTGTACAGGCTGGACCAATCGTTTATCATATCTGACGATGCACGGGATATTGCATGGGGGGAAAAGTTGAAAATTTCCGGGATATTTCTGGGTAAAGCAAATAAAAATGCGGTTTTATGCACCTTGGAATGGTCCCAAATATACCACTATCTGCAAGCCGTTCCGCGAAAAGTCACTGTTGGCAGGAAAACCCGGGAAACCGATGTGCAGTTGACTCTGAACCTGGACGGGAGCGGAAACTCGGCTTTCGTTACAGGATTGGGCTTTTTGGATCATATGTTGGAACAGATCGTAAAGCACGGTTCGCTGGATCTGGAGATGACGGTCATAGGCGATCTGGAAACGGATCAGCACCATACTATGGAAGATGTGGCACTGGCCCTGGGAGAAGCGTTCAAAAAGGCGTTGGGCAGTAAAAAGGGCATAGGACGTTACGGGTTTGTTATACCCATGGATGACAGCATGGCACGTGTAGCTGTGGATTTTGGCGGAAGGCCCTACCTGGTATGGGATGTAGATCTTAAAAGGGAAATGATAGGAGATGTGCCGGCTGAAATGTTCAAACATTTTTTCAGGTCTTTTTGCGATGCCTCGGGATGCAACCTGAATGTCCGCTCTGAAGGAGAAAACGATCATCATAAAATTGAAGCGGTATTTAAAGCCTTTGGAAAATCCGTGGCTATGGCCATTGGCAAGACATCCGGTTATAACATTCCCAGTACCAAAGGAGTCTTATGATAGCTATTCTAAAGTACAATGCAGGGAATGTTCGCTCGGTTCAGAATGCGCTTAACCGCCTGGGCTATGAATCCATTGTCACAGATAAGGAATCCGAATTGAGGGATGCCCAAAAAGTGATCATGCCCGGTGTGGGGGAAGCGGCTTCAGCTATGAAATACCTTAAAGACAGGGGGTTGGATGTTGTCATTAAGTCATTAAAACAACCTTTTTTAGGGATCTGCCTGGGTTTGCAGATAATGTGCAGATCCACCGAAGAGGGAAATACGCCTTGTTTGGGCATATTTGAAGCCCGTGTTAAACGGTTCCCGCCCAAAGACAGAATTCCCCATATGGGATGGAATGATTTTGAGGGTATCTCGGGGCGCTTGTTTCAAGGGATCGATATCCGGGATAACGTTTACTACGTTCACAGTTTTTATGCAGAGCCGTGTTTGCAGACCTCGGCTGTGTGCCGGTATATTTTACCTTTCAGTGCTGCCATGCAAAAGGATAATTTCTTTGCCACTCAATTTCATCCTGAAAAGTCAGGCAGTACAGGGGAGACCATTTTGAATAATTTTTTACGGTTATGAGACTTATACCAGCTATAGATTTAATTGAAGGAAAATGCGTAAGGCTTTCGCGTGGAGATTACAATACCCGCAAGATTTACAATGAAGATCCGCTTGAAGTCGCACGTATGTTTGAATCTGGCGGACTTGAATATTTGCACCTGGTGGATCTGGACGGGGCGGCGGCCGGTCGTGTTGTCAATTACAGGATTCTGGAAAAGATTTCTACGCGAACCGGTCTGAAAATTGATTTTGGAGGTGGCATCAGGTCGGAAGAAGATGTACGCAATGCTTTTGAAAGCGGGGCTGTCCAAATAACCGGCGGGAGTATTGCCGTACAGCAGCCAAATTTGTTTGAAAGTTGGCTCAAAGAGTATGGTAATCAGAGGATTATTCTGGGGGCTGACAGCAAAAACCGGGAAATTGCCGTAAGCGGATGGACAGAAGTTTCGGGCAGGGATGTTGTTGAATTTATTGCCGGGTACGAAAATAAAGGAGTCAAATATGTGATTTGTACAGATATTGACAAAGACGGTATGATGGGTGGTCCTTCATTCAAGTTGTACCGGGATATCCTGTTCAGAACCGGGGTAAAGCTTATTGCAAGCGGGGGTGTTTCATCCATGGATGACTTGTTGCGGCTAAATGAAATCGGATGTGAAGGCGCTATCATTGGCAAAGCCTTGTATGAAGGGAAAATCAAATTGCAAGAATTGGAAAAATATGTTAAAGAATAGAATCATTCCTTGTTTGGACATCAAAGACGGACGTACCGTTAAAGGGGTGAATTTTGTGGATATCAAAGATGCAGGCGATGCCGTTGAGTTGGCGGAAAAATACATGGAACAAGGAGCAGATGAGCTTGTTTTCCTGGACATTACGGCTTCATCTGAAAAACGAAAGACACGGGTTGAACTGGTGAAAAGGATCGCTGAACGCATTGCCATCCCTTTCACAGTGGGAGGGGGCATTGCTTCCCTGGAGGATGTCAGTGACCTGGTTTTTGCCGGAGCCGACAAGATCAGCATCAACACTTCAGCTGTCCTGAGACCGGAACTGATCAGTGAAATTGCCCGGGAATTCGGTAGTCAGTGTGTTGTTCTGGCAGTAGATACCAAATATATATCCGGTGATTGGAAGGTTTATATTCACGGGGGAAAAACGCCTGTTCCTTTGAAGACCATTGACTGGGTCAGGCAGGCAGAATCGCTTGGGGCAGGGGAAATCCTGTTGACATCCATGGATCACGACGGAACAAAAACCGGGTTTGCCCTGGATATAACCGACCGGGTGTCTAAAGCGGTCAATATACCGGTCATAGCCTCCGGCGGTGCCGGAACAATGAAACATTTCAAGGACCTTTTTACCTGCACACAGGCAACGGCCGGATTGGCTGCCAGTATTTTTCATTACGGGGAGGTATCCATCCCTGAACTAAAAAAATATTTAAGAACCAACAATATTCAAGTAAGATGATAGATTTTGCAAAAGGGGACGGTTTGGTCCCGGTAATTATTCAGGATGTTAACACCCTGCAGGTATTGATGCTTGGTTATATGAACCTGGAAGCCTATAATAAGACAATAAAAGAGAACTGGGTGACCTTTTTCAGCAGAAGCAAAAACCGTTTGTGGACAAAAGGAGAAGTCTCCGGCAATTACCTTCAGGTTGCCGATATAAGGGAGGATTGTGACAGTGATACCTTATTGATCAAGGCGTATCCGGCAGGCCCGGTATGTCATACCGGCAGTACTTCCTGTTTCGGGGAAGAAACCGCCAAAGGATTCGTATACCGGTTGCAATCGGTTATTGAACAAAGAATCAATGAAGATACTTCCGGCTCCTACACCAATGCATTATTCAAAAAAGGGGTAAACAAGGTTGCGCAGAAAGTAGGAGAAGAAGCCGTCGAGCTGATCATAGAAGCTATTGCCGATAACCGGGAAAGATTTATTTACGAAGCCGCTGACCTGCTTTACCATTACCTGATACTGCTCAAATTTAAGGATCTGAAGTTGGAAGACATAGAGAATGAATTGAAATGCAGGAGTGTTAGCGGGTAAGAGAAAAATAGCTAAATTTGTGGTACGTCGTACACATTGTTCTTTTGCCAGATATTCAGTGAAATACCATTTTTCACCCCCGGGGGCTGGTTTTGCACAACATGTTGTAAATGAGGCAAAAGAACAATGTGTACGACGTACCCTAATCGCATGAGTATGGAAGCAATTATAAAAATCTTAAAATCTTTGTTGGAACCGACAATGGTCTTGTTGGTTTTGATTCTTTTGCTTGTTTTGAACGCCTGGATTTTCAAAAAATCAAAATCTACGGTGTCAAACGGAAATATTACCAAAGGAGCCATCGCTTTTTTGATAATTCTTGTTGGAATGTTGGGGTTTGTTCTGGCACTGCCCATTGACAAGACGCTCAAAGGACAGATTCTAAGTTTTCTGGGTATAATAATCAGTGCAGCCATTGCGTTGAGTTCAACTACGGTATTGGGGAACCTTATTGCAGGCATCATGAACAATTCCATGAAGCGTTTCAGGAACGGGGATCTTATCAAGATCAATGATCTTCACGGCCGGGTAATCAAGAAAAGTGTATTTCACACCGAAATTCAGCTGGAGGACAGTAATTTCATAACCATTCCGAATATATACATTGCTAATAATCCCGTTAAACTCACCCGTAAGACCAATACGGTCATTTCAGCTTCTGTTTCCCTGGGTTATGATATTTCCCGCGATAAGATTGAAGAGGCGCTACTTGAAGCCGCTTTAGCAACCGGTTTGAAAGATCCGTATGTATACATAACTGGGTTGGGAGATTTTTCAGTTACCTATAAAATTCACGGTTTTCTGGATGACAGCAGCAAGTTTTTCAGTACCAACTCATTATTGAATGCCTATGTGATGGACAAACTCCACGAGAAAAAGATTGAGATCGTTTCTCCCACGTTTATGAACCAAAGACGTGTGGACGACAAGGAGTTTATTCCCCGACAGGTGGTGAAAAAAGAGGAATCAAACGAAAAGTCTCCTGAGGACCTGATCTTTGATGAAGCCATCAAATCCGAAAAATTACAAACAAAAAAAGACTTCTTGACAGAGCTGGCGAAAAAACAGGAAGCTTTAAAAGAACAGCTGAAGAGTTGTAAAGATGCCGGGGAAATGGAAACCATCAAATCCACGATCAAACGAAATGAAGACCTGACAGCACGTATCACCAATAACATCCTGGAACAGGAAGACAACGAAAAAAGAGTAAAAAAATAGCATTTCATGTCAGCAATAAACACTGATACCATACGTTCAGTACTTTTTGGTGTAGCTACAGGAGATGCCCTTGGGGTCCCGGTTGAATTTTCCACCCGTGCCCAAAGACATCGTGATCCTGTTACGGACATGACAGGGTATGGTACGTACAACTTACCGCCGGGGACCTGGTCCGATGACAGTTCACTGACGTTTTGTCTTGCCGAGTCTGTCGCGGAAGGATTTGATTTAAAGCAAACGGCAGGTTACTTCATTAAGTGGGCCAGGGAAAATTTCTGGGTGGCGCGGGGATCCGTTTTTGATATTGGGGCAGCCACCTGTAAAGCGATCAACCGTTTGGCACAAGGTGTAGAACCTGAAATGGCAGGAGGTACAACCGGTGACTCTAACGGAAATGGGTCCCTAATGCGGATTGCGCCGCTCCTTTTCATTCTCTATAACAAGCCTGTACACGAAAGGTATCTTGTAATAAAACAAGTGTCCTCTCTCACTCACGCGCATATCCTTTCCGTTTTTGCCTGTTTCTATTACCTGGAATATGCTCTGCTATTGTATAATGGTACGGATGGGATGATGGCATACAACATACTTCAGGAAAAAATGCCGGAATATATGCAACAGCTGGGTATCGATCCGCAAGAAGTCTCTGCATTTGATCGCCTGTTAAAACAGAAAATATATGAACTTCCTGAGGATCAGATAGAAAGCACCGGATACGTTTTGCATACCCTGGAAGCATCCCTATGGTGTCTCCTGACAACGGATACTTATAAAGAAGCTGTATTGAAAGCCGTTAATCTGGGGCATGATACAGACACCACCGCTGCTGTTACAGGAGGCCTGGCAGGTCTGTACTACGGATTTAAAAACATACCAAAAGACTGGATCAGTCAATTGGCTCGCAATAAAGACATTGAAGATCTTGCCGGGCGGATCGCACAAAAATTGAACTAATGACAATTTATGGGACCTACGCATATACACGGTCATAAACACGACCACAATCACAACATCCAGGTTGACCATTCAAAAAGCTTTGCCATAGGCATAGCTCTGAACGTCGTCTTTGTGGCTGTTGAGGTCATTTATGGCTTCATTGCCAATTCCTCCGCCCTGCTGGCGGATGCCGGACATAATGCCGGGGATGTGCTGGGGCTGGTTTTTGCCTGGGCGGCAGCCTGGATGGCGACTATAAAACCCAAGGGAAAATATACATACGGTTTGCGTAAGACCACAATACTGGTATCCATACTGAATGCAATGCTGCTTTTTGGAGCCGTAGCCGTTATAGCATGGGATGCCTTCAGAAAATTAAAAGACCCGCAGCCGGTAGCCGGTTCCCAGGTCATGATAGTGGCGGGCATAGGGATCTTCATAAATGCTTTTACGGCGTTGTTGTTCTACAAAGGCCAGAAGAACGATCTGAATATCAAAGGTGCTTTTCTGCACATGGCAGCAGATGCAGGAGTTTCGCTGGGTGTTGTCATTGCAGGGTTGCTCATTACACTAACAGGCAAGACATGGATAGATCCGGCCATAAGCTTTCTTATTATAGTCGTAATTTTATGGGGAACCTGGCGTCTGTTTTCGGAATCGCTTGACCTGGCCCTGGACGCCGTTCCACGACACATAAAAATCTCCAAAGTCAGGGAGTTCCTGCTCAACAAACAAGGTGTCACCAGCATACATGATTTGCACATATGGGCCATGAGCACCACGCAGGTGGCTCTTACGGTACACCTTGTAATGCCGGAGGGCGCTTCCGATCAGTTCATTAGTCAATTGCAAAAAGAACTCATGGATACTTTCGGCATTGGCCATTCAACCTTCCAGATAGAAAACAAAGATATGAGTAGCGATTTTTTTGTATTTTAGTTCCTGTGAAATACCTTCTGATCATTTTTATCATATCCCTGACCGGATGCAATCCCCGGCAAACACAGGTGCTTTTCGCCCCGGAACCGGAACAGAATGTTGCCTGTTACAGGATCCCGGCTCTGGTGATGGCACCCAACGGTAATCTGATAGCGGTATGTGATCAACGTGTGCCATCGTGTGCGGACTTGAAAGGCAACCGCGATATCAATATTGTGATGCGTACCAGCGCGGATGACGGGGAAACCTGGTCGGAAATGCAGACCATTGTGGATTATCCCGAAGGCCAATCTGCTTCGGATCCGTCTATGATCACAGACCGGATAACAGGCACAATTTTCTTGTTTTTCAACTACATGGATCATGACCGGGAAAAAGATGTTTATTACCTGAGGGTGACAAAGAGTTCAGATAACGGCAACACCTGGAGTACTCCGGAAGATATTACCGATCAGATCACCAAACCGGACTGGCACCTTGATTTTCAATTCATAACATCGGGAAGAGGCATGCAGACCCGCAACGGAAAACTGGTACATACGCTGGTAAACCTGCAAAAGGGCCTGTATCTTTTTGGAAGCGACGATCACGGCCGGAGCTGGTACCTGCTGGATGTGCCCATAACGCCCGGGGACGAGTCCAAGATCATAGAACTTGAAGACGGTACCTGGATGGTGAACAGCCGGGTGAACGGGGCAGGTCACCGTTACGTGCATTTCTCCGAAGACGAGGGAAAAACATGGAAAACATTTGCCGAGGCGGGTCTTGCAGACCCGGGATGCAACGCGAGTCTGATCCGGGAGGGAAAAGTGCTGTTTTTCTCCAACCTGAATAGCCCGGATCAGCGGAAGAACCTGACGTTGAGGGTTAGCACGGACGGCGGAAAGTCCTGGGGCGCGGGGAAGAGCGTGTGCGCGGGAAACTCGGCCTATTCCTCAATGACTTTTATTCCCGGGAAGGGGATTGGGCTGCTGTACGAAAGAAATAATTACCGGGAAATTGTATTCACCCGGATCAACCCATAATGATTAAACTGAATGACAATGAAAAAGAAAGCGATCCTGTTAACTCTTCTTGCCTTGTGTATTGGTGAGTTTGAATTTTGCTGTACAACGGTGTTGATTTTTTGAAAGAAGCCGTTCCTGAAGAAGCTGTGGAGGGTTTTGGCCGGTATTTTGAGACAATAAAATGTAAATAAACAATGAAGCTATGAACAAGGAAGAATTTAAAGCAAGAGCCAATCAGCGGATTGACGAGATCTCCGCAAAGATCAATGAACTGAAAGCAGATAAGGAATCTGTTAAAGAGGATCTGAAAGAAAAATACCGCGAATCCATTAAAGAGCTTGAAGCAATGAAAAAGGAATTGCAGGCAAAATATGACGATCTGATCAATACTGCAGATGACAGATGGGAAGAAGTGAGGGATGCCTTTTCTGATGCTTCAGATTCGTTCAAAGAAGGCTGGGCAAAGATCAGATCACTGTTCTAGGTGTCCGTTGTAGATCTCTACGTTTTGTTCCCTGATCCTTTTTATGTTTTCTTCGGATATATTTTTATCCGTTATCAAACCGTCTACCAATGAGATAAATCCGAGGTTGGCAAAAGCGCTTACCCCGATCTTTGATGAATCGGCAACCAGGTACACTTTGTCAGCCGATTTTATCATTGCGGATTTTACAAGCAGGTCACTCAGGCTGGGATAGGTCAGCCGCATGTCCGATGATATTCCGGCGGTAGCCAGAAACAATTTATTTACATGTATTTCTTTTAAAGAATCGGCAGCCATTTTCCCGGTCAGTGAAAGGGTGGGGGCTTTGAACTCCCCTCCTGTCATGATCAAATTAATATTCGGGTTTTCTCCCACGATCAACGCAATGTTTAAGGCGTTGGTGATCACGGTCAGGTTTTTGAACCTGGCAAGCAGTTTGGCGATTTCTGTAGTGGTGGATCCGGAATCAAGGATGATGCTGTCTCCTTCGTTAATAAAGGTAATGGCTTTGTTTGCGATTTCTATCTTTTCTTCCAGGTGTGTCTGGTTGAATACCTGTCCGGATTTAACAAAATTACCTATGTCTTTTAGAAAGGCACCTCCGTGTTCTCTTTGAATATAACCCATGTTCTCCAGGATCTCAAGGTCCTGACGAATAGTTACTCCGGTAACTTTAAATATCTTACTGAGATCGTGCACTTTTGCATGTCCGTCTTCCCGGATCAGATCCAGGATTTCTAACCTTCGTCTGTTTAGCGTCATGAATAACTTATAAGAGTTCGATAAATGATTCGCAAAGTTAATCGAATTTTCAGGAGAAAAGAAATTAATGTAAACTTTTAAAATATTTCCTTTTCTTTCTATTTGCTCTATCATCTTGTCTTTCACTTCTAAATAATGACAAAAACAAAAATAAAGATTAAAAAAACTTTCTTTTTCTTTCGTTTAGCTTTGAATTTATGTTTTTATTTCTTTTATTTGTGAAAACTATGTACCTGTATAGATGAAAGTAAAAGAATTAGAATTGCGATCCGAAATCAATCGCAAACGTTTAATTGAAGTTGCTTGCATAGCCAAAGCAGCCCATCTTGGAGGAGATCTCTCATCACTCAACATGTTGACTGTGTTGTATCATAAAATTATGAATGTGGATCTGGAATTACAACAAAGAAGAACACGTTGCACAGTTGAAAGCCCTGGAAAAGGCAGATCCTGCATTGTACTGGATAGGTTGCGGAAAAACAGACTTCCTGTATCAAAGTGTACTGGAACTGCTCAAACTATATGATGAAATCGGGTTCAGCCATATTTACCGGGAAAGCGAAGGAGGACACTCCTGGAACAACTGGAGGCTGTATTTATCTGAATTTGCTCCCATGTTGTTTAAGGAGAAATAGTAACTGCGCTTCTGTTACAGGATGCAGGGGGTGACAAAAATTTGACTAACTTGCAAATAAATACACCCCAAAATGAAACGTTTTTTTCTCCCGATTCTGCTGTTATTAATTGCAGTCGGCTGTTCAAGACAACGGCCGGCTGTAACTTTTTCTAATCCTTTGGATCTGAGTTACCGGTTTGCTTTGGATGAGCCTTCGCGCCGCGAGGCTGCAGATCCGTCAATGGTTTGTTTCAGGGATACATACTATCTTTTTGCCTCAAAATCCGGAGGTTATTGGTACTCTGATGATCTGAACGGTTGGCGTTTTGTTGAAACAAACCAGATACCTACAGAAGAGTATGCACCCACGGCTATAGCCATTGGCGATACGTTGTTTTTCCTGGCTTCTTCAAATGAAAAAAGCACCATTTATAAAAGTTCCGATCCTCTTTCCGGTCAATGGGAAGTAGCTGTGGAAGCACTTGAAATTCCGGTATGGGATCCTGCCTTTTTTATGGATGATGACCACAGGTTGTACTTATACTGGGGATGCTCAGACCAAAGACCTCTTTATGGGGTGGAGATGGACTATAGCAACGGGTTCGCTTTTGCAGGTGAAATTAAAGAATTGATTCACGCGAATCCGGCTGAAAACGGTTGGGAAGTACCCGGTGATTACAACAAGCTGGTAGATATCAGCCCTTGGATTGAGGGAGCCTGGGTTACAAAACACAACGGGAAATATTACCTGCAATATGCCGGTCCGGGTACCGAATACAAGAGCTATGCAGATGCAGTTTACATTGCGGAAGATCCCCTGGGGCCTTTTGTGTTGCAAAAGCATAACCCGGCTATGTATAAGCCGGAAGGATTTGCTGCAGGTGCCGGACACGGCAGTTCCTTTACCGATCAATACGGCAATTTCTGGCAGATAGGGACAATGACCATTTCGCAAAAACATATGTTTGAACGCCGTTTGGGATTGTTTCCGGTTTTTCTGGACAAGGACGGAACGTACTACGCCGTTA
>Ga0209408_1000298_pt1 | contig 40091 bp, 35 predicted proteins | sample AD_UKC107_MetaG_FD_184422 | JGI IMG/M metagenome (GOLD analysis project Ga0209408, IMG submission 184422) | Active sludge microbial communities of municipal wastewater-treating anaerobic digesters from Hong Kong - AD_UKC107_MetaG (SPAdes)... | ecosystem: Engineered > Bioreactor > Anaerobic >... | reverse complement strand
ACTGAGATATGAAAATAACAAATAATTACTACATGGGGAAAGACGCCGCAGATTTCCATAAAATTGGAAATCAGCGGAGTGTCCTTACCAGGCAGAATGTATGAGCTGGATTTCAGGTATTTGGAGATTAAAACAATTTACTGACTTACTATGACTATGAAAATGAACTACCCCGCAGCAAGCTACGGGGTATATTAAAAAGCATTGAACGCCCCAAGGCACGGGGACTTGTCTGCCTGAGGCAGGATCGAACCCTCGTCCGCCTCTGGCGGATTGAATCTACAAGGAGTTTTCCCATGAAAGATAAAGTTATTATTTTTGATACGACACTGAGAGACGGTGAACAATCACCCGGAGCCAGCATGAATGCCCCTGAAAAACTTCGTCTGGCAATACAGCTGGAAAGGCTTGGGGTGGACGCCCTTGAAGCGGGATTTCCTGCTGCTTCTCCTGGTGATTTTGAGGCCGTTAAGCTGATAGCCGGCAAGCTGCAAAATGTTCAGGTAACAGCCCTGGCAAGGACCTCAAAGGCGGATATTGATCATGCATGGGGAGCGATCAGGGAAGCTGCCCACCCGAGAATTCATACATTTATCGCAACATCGGATATCCATCTTGAGCACAAATTGAAGATGTCAAGGGATCAGGTTGTTCAGACAGCCGTTGATGCCGTAAAGTATTCCAAATCATTTACAGACAATGTGGAGTTTTCTGCCGAGGATGGATCTCGCAGTGACCGGGATTTTCTGTGCCGGGTATTTGGAGCGGTTATAGAGGCCGGTGCGACTACCGTGAATCTGCCTGACACTGTTGGGTATGCAATGCCCAGTGAGTTTGAAGAGCTTATATCCTATGTCCTGAAGAATACACCGAATATCCATCGCGCAGTACTGAGTGTCCATTGCCATAATGATCTGGGACTGGCTACGGCAAATACGTTGGCCGGGTTAAGGGCCGGCGCAAGACAGGCAGAGGTCACAATCAACGGAATTGGTGAAAGGGCCGGGAATACATCACTTGAAGAAGTAGTTATGGGCTTGTATACCCGCAAAGCCCTTTTAGGCCTTGAAACTGATATCAACACCAGAGAAATTTATCCCATCAGCCGACTGGTAAGTCTGGTAACCGGCATTGTTGTCCAGCCAAACAAGGCGGTTGTGGGTGCCAATGCCTTTGCACACGAGGCAGGAATACACCAGGATGGAGTCCTGAAACACAGAATGACTTATGAGATAATGGAGGCACAGACAATAGGTCTATTAAGCAACCGACTTGTGCTTGGCAAGCATTCAGGAAGACATGCATTCAAACAGAAACTTGAAGACATGGGCTATGACCTGACCAGGGACGAACTTGACCTTCTGTTTGAAAAATTCAAGGAATTGGCTGACAAAAGGAAAGAAATTCTCGACGAGGATATAGAAGCCCTTCTGGCAGAAGTAATTCTGCGTGTCCCTGATATCTACCAGCTTGATTATCTAAACGTTGTAGGCGGAACAGGCGCGGTTCCAACAGCGGCAGTAAAATTGAAAATCAGGGGCAAGGAGGCCCAGAAGGCCGAGTTTGGTGTTGGCCCCATTGATGCGGCCTTTAACGCGATTGCAAGAATGACGGGAACCCGTTCCAAATTACTTCGTTTTTCCGTTAATTCCATAACCGGCGGCATGGATGCCCAGGGAGAAGTAACCGTTCGCCTTGAAGAAGACGGTCTTGTTGCACTTGGCAAGGGAGCTGATCCTGATATTATTACTGCAAGTGCAAAGGCATATATAAATGGACTTAACCACCTTGAATATATGAAAAATAATCCTTCCGTTTTACCGGAAGAGGCTGCGCTGTAGAGTAGATTATTATCCAGTGATGACCAGTTTTAAATTCGACATCTGACAGCTTAACCTAAAACACAAATGAAAATTGATTACTTACAGAAGGATAAACAAACTATGATAACGCCTATGACCATTACGGAAAAAATCCTGGCTTCACATGCTGAAAAAACTTCAGTGAGCCCCGGAGAATTGATTGAGGTAAACGTTGATCTGGCCCTGGCCAATGACATTACAGCACCGCTTGCAATTCGTGTCTTTGAAGAGCTTGCAGTTGAAAAGGTATTTGACCGGGAACGAATAGCACTTATACTTGACCATTTTGTTCCAAATAAGGATATTGCATCGGCTGAACAGGCCAGGATAATGACTGAATTTGCCCGCCTCCATGATATCAAATATTACTTTGATCTGGGCAACTCAGGCATTGAGCATGTAATACTGCCTGAAAGAGGTCTTGTTGTCCCGGGAGATCTTGTTATTGGAGCAGACAGTCATACATGCACTTACGGCGCCCTGGGAGCATTTTCAGCTGGAGTCGGCAGCACAGACGTCGGGGTAATTCTTGCAACCGGCCGGATATGGCTAAAGGTCCCTGAGACTATAAAAATTATCTATGAAGGCCGGCTTCGTCCATGGGTAGGAGGCAAGGACCTCATACTGTATACAATAGGCCAGTTGGGAGTTGAAGGTGCTGCTTATAAGACCATGGAGTTCTCAGGAAAAGTAATCAGTAATCTTTCAATGGATCAGCGCCTCACAATGGCAAATATGGCAGTGGAGGCAGGCGCTAAAAACGGGATTTTTGAGCCGGATGATATAACACGGGATTATGTGAAGCAGAGAGCTAAAAGGCAGGGGACTTATTTCTACAGCGATTCAGATGCTGTTTTTGAAAAAGTTGTGCGAATTGATGTGAATAACATTGAACCCCAGGTTGCCCTCCCGCATTCCCCTGACAATGTCTATCCTGTTTCACAGGTTGAACCTGTCAAGCTTGACCAGGTTGTAATAGGATCATGCACAAACGGCAGGATTGAGGACTTGAGGATAAGTGCAGAGATCCTGAAAGGGCGTACTGTTGCTAAAGGTATCAGGCTGATTGTGATACCCGGATCACCTGATATTTATAAAAAGGCAATACAGGAGGGGATAATTGAAACCATGCTGGATGCCGGAGCAGTCATAGGCCCGCCTACCTGCGGGCCGTGTCTTGGTGGCCACATGGGCATACTTGCCGAAGGTGAAAAAGCCATTTCCACGACAAACAGAAATTTTATTGGCCGCATGGGCCATCCAAAAAGCGAAGTTTATCTTGCCAGCCCGGCCATAGCTTCAGCCTCTGCTGTTCTTGGAAGGATCGGGACGCCTGAGGAATTATAAAAGATGAAAATAAGCAGGTTTCAAAATTTCAAAATCATCAATTAATTACAGGAGACTTAAAAGGATGAAATACGAAGGCAGGGTATGGAAATACGGAGATCATATTGATACGGACCTGATTATTCCTGCGAGATTCTTAAACGTATCTGACAAGGATGAATTGGCAAAAAACTGCTTCGCTGATCTCAGGCCTGATTTTGCCCGCACTGTAAAACCCGGAGATATCATAGTAGCCGGTGTCAATTTTGGCTGCGGTTCATCCAGAGAACATGCACCTCTGGCCATTAAAGCCGCTGGAATAAGTGTAGTTATTGCAAAGAGTTTTGCCAGGATATTTTACAGAAATGCCTTTAACATAGGATTGCCTATACTGGAATCCAATGATGCTGCAGATGAGTTCTCAGACGGAGATTTGATATCCGCAGATCTGATCACAGGCGAGATCGTCTCTAACGATAACAGCAAGCGTTTTTTTTCAAAGCCGATCCCCGATTTTATGAGAAATATTATAGAGTCCGGAGGTCTGGTAAATTATGTTAGGAATAAGGATACTCTGTAACTGGAAAGTTATTCCGGCATGGCCAGTATAAATAATTTTCGCGGATAAATGATCCTCAATTTGAAGGAGGTGGTTAATATTAAATTAACAGGTGCAAAAATATTACTAAAATCGTTACAAGAGGAAGGTGTGGATACAATCTTTGGCTATCCGGGTGGTGCAGTTCTGGATATATATGATGAATTGGAAAAAACTGATATCCGTCACATTACCGTGAGACAGGAACAGGGGGCCGTTCATGCCGCTGACGCCTATGCCAGAGTTTCAGGCGGCATTGGAGTCTGCCTTGTTACTTCAGGACCAGGTGCCACCAACACCGTTACCGGAATAGCTTCGGCCTATATGGATTCCATTCCTGTTGTGGTACTTACGGGACAGGTTCCAACCAGGCTTATCGGTAATGATGCATTTCAGGAAGTTGATATTGTGGGAATTACGCGGCCCTGTACCAAGCATAATTATCTCATAACACGTGTGGAAGATATTGCCCGTACTATAAAAGAGGCCTTTCATATTGCAAAATCAGGGAGACCCGGGCCGGTTCTTGTAGATCTACCTAAGGATCTTATGAGCATAAAAACAGATTATAAACCTGTTACGGATCTCCAGATCAAATCCTATCAACCAACTTACAAACCCAACATCAAACAGTTACACAAGGTTGTAAATCTTATTAAAAAGGCCAGTAAACCTTTGATCCTGGCTGGAGGAGGAGTAATCCTTTCAAAGGCTTCCGAAGAACTCAAACATTTTGCCGAAAGGATTGAGGCTCCTGTAACTTCAACACTGATGGGGCTTGGTGCTTTTCCTACAAAAACACCCCTGTGGCTGGGCATGATAGGAATGCATGGCACCTACCGTGCAAATATGTCCTCAGGTTCCTGTGATCTCCTTATTGCAATTGGGGCGCGTTTCAGTGACCGTGTTACAGGAAAAACTGATGTCTTCCTCCCAAACGCAAAGATCGTTCACATAGATATTGATCCTACTTCGATTCAGAAAATAGTGCCTGTAGCCATCCCGGTTGTCGGTGACTGTAAAACCACACTTGAAATGCTGAACAGCTTGCTGGACAAGGAAGACCTGGGCAATTTAAATGAAAGGCGCAAACCATGGTTTGACCAGATAACTGAATGGAAAAATACCTACCGACTGGCCTATGAACAAAAGGACATTATCAAACCTCAGTATGTTATTGAAAAACTCTATGAACTTACGGAAGGTAATGCAATAATAACAACTGAAGTAGGTCAGAATCAGATGTGGACAGCTCAGTACTACCATTTTGACCGCCCAAACTGCTTTATCACCTCCGGGGGATTGGGTGTTATGGGTTTTGGATTGCCTGCCGCCATTGGAGCACAGATCGCGAGTCCTGACAGAATGGTTGTTGATATTGCAGGCGATGGAAGTATACAGATGAATATTCAGGAAATGGCAACTGCCGTTCAATATAATCTACCTGTCAAAATAGTAATACTGAACAACCAGTACCTTGGAATGGTTAGACAATGGCAGGAACTTTTTTATGAAAAATGCTATGCCTGCACTGGCATGGAGTATGCGCCTGATTTTCTAAAGCTGGCTGACGCCTATGGGGCAATCGGTTTGAGAGCAACTCATCCTGAAGAGGTTGTACCCGTTTTAAAAAAGGGGCTTTCAATTCCAAAAACAGTAATAATGGAATTCAGGGTTGAGAAAGAAGAAAAGGTCTATCCGATGGTTCCTGCGGGTGCTCCAATTACAGACATGCTATTGGTATAAAGAGACTGCAAGGATTCCCTCTTTTCATTTTAATGCAGATATACCTTAAAAAACAAGGCTGCACAGAAAAGAGGGTTATAGTTTACTATAGACGAAACGGGATTTTTTTCAAAAAGGCAAAAAAATGAGCACTGAAAATAAAAAAAAGCATATCATCTCAATATTGGTTGATAATCAACCGGGAGTGTTGTCACGTATTGTCGGGCTCTTTTCAGGAAGGGGCTTTAACATTGAAAGTCTTTGTGTTGCCGAAACGATTGACCCTCTTGTTTCAAGGGTAACAATGGTAACGCGAGGAGACATGGCAATCATTGAACAAATTAAAAAGCAGCTGAATAAACTTATTAATATTATCAAGGTTATCGAATTTACTGGCACCGCATTTGTCCAGCGTGATATGGCCCTGATTAAGGTAAGGGCCAAACCCGAAAATCGTGCAGAAATTCTGAGAATCGTTGATATCTTCAGGACCAGGATTGTAGATGTCGGCATGGAGTGCTATACTGTTGAAATAACAGGTGATGAAGACAAAATTTCTGCTTTTATCAGTCTTTTAAAGCCAATGGGAATAAAGGAAATCGCAAGGACGGGTGCTATTGCTCTGGCACGCGAAAAACAGTAAAGGAGTCGTTTAATGGCTAATATAGATTTTGGCGGCGTTATTGAAGAAGTTATTACTTCGGAGGAATTTTCTCTTGAAAAGGCTAAAGAAGTTCTGAAAAATGAAACAATAGCTGTGCTTGGTTACGGAGTACAGGGGCCTGGACAGGCACTTAATCTGAAAGATAACGGTTTTAAGGTAATTATAGGACAAAGGAAAGAAGAAGCTTTTTACTGGAATAAAGCAATTAATGATGGATTTGTTCCCGGTGAGACACTTTTTTCTCTTGAGGAAGCAGCCAAGAAAGGGAGTATTATACTCTATCTCCTTTCAGATGCAGGCCAGGTAGCAACATGGGAAAAGATAAAGGCCTGCCTGAATCAAGGAGATGCACTTTACTTCTCACATGGATTCTCAATCGTTTACAAAGAACAGACGGGTGTGATACCCCCTGGCAATATCGATGTAATAATGGTAGCCCCAAAGGGATCAGGCCGAACAGTACGAACCAATTTTCTTGACGGAAGCGGAATAAACTCAAGCTTTGCTGTTTTCCAGGATTTTACCGGAAGGGCAAAGGACAGGACGCTTGCCATGGGAATAGCCATCGGATCAGGATACCTTTTTGCAACAACATTTGAAAAAGAGGTATTAAGTGACCTTACCGGTGAACGTGGTGTGCTTATGGGCTGCCTTGCGGGTGTTATGGAAGCGCAATACAATACCCTGCGCAAAAACGGCCACAGCCCAAGTGAAGCATTTAATGAAACCGTTGAGGAGCTGACTCAGAGCCTTATTCGTCTTGTCGGCGAGAACGGAATGGACTGGATGTTTTCCAACTGCAGCACAACCGCCCAGAGAGGGGCACTGGACTGGGCTCCCAGATTCAGGGATTCCGTAACGCCATTATTTAATGAGCTTTATGAAAGTGTCTTAAGCGGAAAAGAAACGAAAAGGGTTCTTGAAGCCAATAGCGCTCCTGATTACAGAGAAAAACTTGATAAAGAACTCGAACAGATGCGTAACTCCGAATTGTGGAGGGCCGGAACGGCAGTCCGCGCTTTAAGGCCTGAGAATAGAAAAAAGTAATTTCACCGCCTTAGGAACTGACATTCCTGGCAGATGACATATTATAATTGATTAGAGGAAGGAAATCCTGATGCAGAAAAAGTACAATATTGGTGTAATTCCTGGAGATGCAACCGGTCCCGAGGTTGTTGCCGAAGGAATCAAGGCCCTGAAGGCTGTTTCAAGTAAATGCAATATAGATTTTAAATTCAAGGAGTTTGGTTTGGGAGGTGATCTTTACATTAAGGACGGCACTCTGGTCCCCGAGGGACTTCCTGACGAACTTCGCAGCATGGATGCCGTCTTTCTTGGGGCTATCGGGCATCCGGATGTGAAGCCGGGTATCCTGGAGAAAGGAATCCTTCTGAAACTGCGTTTTGATCTGGATCTTTACATAAATCTCAGGCCTGTTACCCTCTTTCCAGGCGTCAACACCCCGCTCAAGGACAAGGGACCGGAGGATATTGATTTCGTTGTTGTAAGGGAGAATACGGAAGGGGTGTATGCAGGAGGCGGGGGTTTCCTTAAAATGGGAACGCCGGATGAGATAGCCATACAGGAATCAATTAATACGAGAAAAGGTGTTGAGAGATGCATCCGTTATGCCTTTGAATACTGCAGAAAGAGAAACAAGAGAAAGCACCTGACGCTCTGCGCAAAGACAAATGTCCTCGTCTATGAGTCTGATCTTTGGGAGAGGACGTTCAATGAAGTTCGTAAGGACTATCCTGATGTGACCACAGGTTATCAGCATGTTGATGCGCTTTGCATGTGGATGATAAAGAATCCTGAGCAGTTTGATGTTATAGTAACCAATAACATGTTTGGAGATATTATTACAGATATTGGAGCTATCATTCAGGGTGGACTCGGGATTGCCGCAGGGGGCAATATAAATCCAGCTGGCGCAGCAATGTTTGAACCCATTGGAGGATCCGCCCCCAAGTATGCAGGATTAAATAAAATCAACCCGATAGCAGCTATATGCGCAGCACAGATGATGCTTGACTACCTGAATGAAAGAGAGGCCGCTGCAATTCTGATTGAGGCCGTAAAAGAGGTTATTAAAAATGACCTCAAGAGTATGGACGCTGGAAAAATGGGCTATGGCACAAAAGAAGTCGGCGATCTTGTATGCAACTATATATTGCGTTAAAGGGAAGTAAATTATGCCGCATAAAAATGAAAAATCTTGAAAAGCAAAAAAGGGGAATGCATATTCCCCTTTTTTTAATATACAAGACATATTATAATGTAAATTAGAAGCTCTAAGCCTCACATTTAAATCCAACGTTAAATTTAGGTCCCAAAGCTTATGAACTCGCAAAAAATCGAAAATCAGTACTGCATCTTTTCTAAATGCCATAAAACCTTCAAACTGGAGATTTTGGATATAGACGCTGGGCAGACGGTACCAAATAAATGCAAAACATAATCCAACCCTCGAATCTGTCCTGTCTCTGGAGTAATATACCCTTACCTAACAGATTCGTTTGAGAAAATGAATTTTCCATAATTTAAGTACGTTTTTTTCACCTGAAACGCCAGTATAATCAATCCATAAATAATTGTTATGGATTCCATAAAAAAAAACGCTTTGACATTTACCTTATCTTACTACTTCATATAAAAAGAATTTTTCTTAATCTGTCTTTGCTTCATAAAGGCTTTTACAATTCCGTATTTTCAGGTGAAGTTTCACCTTTTTTATAAGGCTTTTAGATTTAACCCTTGCAATTTTTTAAGTTATTGCAGAATGTCCACAGGTTGTCGGGAAGGGGGTGAGAACGACTTCTGGAAGGATTAAATACCGCCGAATATTGGAATCAAGAATAACACTATTCTTAACAAAAAGGAGGTCTTTATGGCAGAAAAAAAGCAGTTTCCGTTTGCAGAAGAGGTAGCCCTGCCGCCTGAACTGGAGGGATGGGAAGAAATGTATCCCCCTCAGCGGTTGTTCAGCGAAGACAGAGCTGAATGGGAGAAAAGACATTTCTGGTACCAGGATAAAATTCATGCATCCGACCCCATGTATCCGCTGGATGATATCTTCCAGGAGGCCTGGCAAATAGCCCTTTCACAATTCACAACAAGAGTATTCTGTATTCCTCCGGCCCAGGGTGTCGCACAAAGAATGCTGGGCTGCTATATGTACATCTGTGCTGTTGAACCGCCTCCCCCGGAGGTGATTGGAAAAAAGGCTGAATTGTTCGGCAAAAGGGTACCGTATACATTTGAGAATTATTTGAAGCAGTTCGAGGTATGGCTTGAAAGATTCCAGAAACTGGGCAGGGATATGGAAAACCTCAATATCCCTGAAAAACTGCCTGAATTTGTACCGGATGATGAGGTTGTTCCTATGCCAAAAGGAATTACTCCCGGTGCTGAGGTTATGGAAAACTTTAATACCATTATCAGCATGATCTTCAAGTCATGGCAGTACCACTTTCAGTATCTGAATCTCGCCTATCTGGCCTACCTGATGTTTGTGGATACGGCAGGAAAACTGTTCCCGGGGATCAAGGAATCTACTATAGGTAAAATGGTTGCGGGGGCTGAGGTTTCCATGTTCCGTCCCGAAGAAGAACTGTGCCGCCTGAGCAGGCTGGCAGCCGCCAAGAATTCAGTGAAGGATATCCTGAAGGGTAGCGGAAGTGCCGAGGAAAAAATGAATGCCCTCAATAAAACCGAGGATGGGAAGGCATGGCTTGGTGAGATAGAGAAAATAAAGGACCCATGGTTTTTTGTATCCTGCGGAAGCGGCTGGTATCATCATGAGGGCAGCTGGATTACCAAGATGGATGTCCCTTTCAGTTACATAGAAAGCTATATCCAAAGGCTTGAAAATGGAGATAAGATCGAAAGGAATTTTGATGAAATTTCTGAAGAAAGGGAGAGGATAGTAAAAGAGTACAGGGCACTGATCAAATCCGAGGACGACCTGAAATCCTTTGATGACGCTTATAAAGTGGTTCGATCCATTTACAGATATGCAGAGGATCATCTTTTCTGGGTAGAACACTGGCTACACACAATATGGTTTGCCAAGATCAGACAGTTCGGTAAACTCCTTGTAAACCAGAATGTGCTCAAAAAGACCGATGACATTTTTCTATTCAACCGTTTTGAAATCCCAATGATCCTGGAGGATATGGTCACGGCCTGGGCGCTTGGGGAAGGTGCTCCTCCGAGAAAAATGTGGCAGGAGAAGGCTGAAAAGCGCGCAAAGATCCTTGAAGCTGCTGAAAAATGGAATCCTGTTCCCGCCCTCGGGATACCCCCTGAAGAAATATCCGAGCCTTTCACCCTGATGCTGTGGGGAGTCACTACCGATAAGGTCGATGAATGGCTCAAGGGAACAGGCGTGGTGGATGAAAGCGTTACCGAATTGAAGGGTTTCGCCTCCTCAGCGGGCAAGGCGGAAGGCCCCGCCAGAGTACTGAAAGTCCTCGGAGATGTTGTGAAACTCCAGCCGGGCGAAATCATGGTCACTCCAAGCACAAACCCATCATGGGCTCCTGTCTTCACCAAGATCAAAGGTGCGGTCACGGATATTGGAGGACTCACGTCCCATGCAGCAATCGTTTCAAGGGAATACGGTCTTCCTTCTGTCACGGGCACCGGGGTTGCAACCACAATTATTAAGACGGGGGATATCATCCGTCTTGATGGAAGCACCGGGGTCGTAACAATAGTTAAAAGAGCATAACTTAATTTACAACGTCGGGGGTACATCCTCCCGTACCCCCGGCATACAGTTTCAAAAAGAATCAATAAAATAGGAGGGGAACATGCCAGAGCAATGGATATACTGGTTTAAAGAAGTCGGTCAGGAACTTAATAATATACTTGGAAAAAAATGTGCCAATCTCGGGGAACTTACAAAGGCCGGCTTTCACGTACCGCCCGGCTTCGCCTTGGGTGTCCAGGCATATGAGAGATTTATGAAGGAGACAGAGGCGGAGAAACGTTTGCTGGAATTCTTCAACAATTTCCATGCTGATGCTGAAGCAGTGGAAGACACCACGAAATTTGACGAAGCAGCTGAAGTGATAAGGGGTATTGTTGAATCCATAAACATGCCGTCCGATATGGAGGAAACCGTTCGTAAATATTATGCTGAATTATGCAAAGAAACAGGAGATGAGAACACATTCGTGGCAACGCGCTCTGCAGGGCCTTCGAGCCATCCGGGGCAATATGAAACATATCTGAACATAAGCGGTGCTGAGGATGTTGTCAGGCATATAATAAGGGTTTGGTCAAGCACATTTAACACGCGCTCGATTATATCTCGAGCCAGACTGAATCTACCACTTCATTATGATCCAATCGGAGTCGCAGTCCTGTCCATGGTTGATGCAAAGGCCGCGGGTGTGATACTTACCGTTAATCCTGTTAATGGAGACGAATCCAAGGTGGCGCTTGAGGCAGGTTATGGTGTCGGCGAGGCGGTTGTTTCCGGGAATGTGACACCTGACCGGTACCTTATCGATAAGGTTACCCTGGAAATAGATGAAAAGGTCATCTCGGACAAAAAGGCCGAATACGCCTACAATCCGGAAACAAAGGAGATGGAATGGAAGGAACTTCCTCAGGAAAAAAGAAACGTTCCCTGTCTGGAAGATGATGAAATAATTGAATTGACCAAAATTGCCAAGAAAGTTGAGGCCCATTTCGGCTGTCTGCAGGATATTGAGTTTTCTATATCCATGAGCCTTCCCTTTCCTGATAATATCTTTCTTGTTCAGGCTCGCCCGGAAAGTATATGGGGCAAGAAGAAAAAGGAATCGGTTCTGGGCAAAAAAAGCGGTTTTGAGTTATTATTTGAGAAGGCCACGACGCCCGTAAAACTAAAAATCGATTAAGAGGAGGCTGGACAAATGTCGGAAAAGAGCTTGTTGAAAGATAAAAAAATCCTCATTGTGGATGATGAGCCGGATATTCTCGAGGTACTCGAAGAATACCTGAGTGATTGTAAGCTAACCAAAGCAACTAATTTTGATGATGCAAAGAAATTTCTCGAATCAGAGACATTCGATGCCGCAATCCTGGATATCATGGGAGTTAACGGCTACAAACTCCTCGAAATTTCGCAGGGAAAAAAGGTACCGGCCCTCATGCTGACTGCCCACGCCTTTTCACCGGACAATATAGTGAAATCCATGAAAGAGGGGGCAGCATCCTATGTCCCAAAAGATGAAATCAACAGGATCAGAGATTTCCTGAACGATATCTTTCTTGCAATGGAAAAGGGAGTAAGCCCATGGGAGTCATGGCAGAAACGTCTGCCTGGATCCTATTTTGAGATGAAGTTCGGTGCGGCCTGGAAGGTGGCGAATCAAGAATTCCGGGATGCACTCAGGGCCGCATTACAGTCAAGGGCAAAAAGTTAAAAGGAAGAATGATTCCGATATAGAACCATGGCGGTATCGAGCGCCTTTTCTTGTTCGAAGGAAGGCAGGCGGAGGTATTTGTTTTGAAAGAATCGAAAAGTATTCTTTTAGTAACAACCATGGACACAAAGGGAGAGGAAGCCCATTTTCTGGAGATCTGTCTACAGGAAGCAGGAATTAACGTCATAATCATTGATGCAGGCATAATGGGGTCCAGTTCCAGGCCTGTAACAATATCAAGAGAAGATGTGGCTCTTGCCGCAGGCAGCACACTTTCTGATGTGCAGGCGCTTGGTCATGAGGGAAAGGCCCTTGGTATGATGATCTCAGGCGCTGTCAAATATGCCATGCGGTTTTATCGGGAAGGCAAAATACGTGGTATTATCGGTCTGGGAGGTTCAATGGGAACCACTCTCGGCTCTACAGTAATGCGTGCCTTTCCGATTGGATTCCCAAAGGTATTGATTTCCACGATGGCTTCCCGTAATACTCGGCCTTTTGTCGGCACGAGTGATATTCTGATGCTGCATTCGGTCTGTGATCTTGCAGGCCTCAACCGAATAACCAAAAAAATTCTTCGAAACGGTGCAATGGCTATGGCAGGTATGGTTAATAATCCTGACCCAAAACCTGTTTCTGATAAACCTCTCATTCTGCTTTCTACCCTGGGGACAACTGAAGCCTGTGCCTTTCAAGTGAGAGAAAGATTGGGAAGAAATGGGAGGGAAGTAGTAACCTTTCACACTGTAGGTTCTGGCGGTGAGGCTATGGAGAGGATGATTAGAGAAGAGAAAACGACCGCTGTTGTAGATCTTTCCCTCCATGAAATTGCAGATCATTCATTCGGAGGAGATTATGACGCAGGACCGGATCGCGGGCTATCTGCCATCCAAAACAAGGTTCCAACAATATTGGTTCCAGGAAATATCGATTTCCTCGTAAGCGGGCCTTTTGAGCAGACAAGACAACGGTTTCCGGACAGAAGGCTTCATTCCCACAATGCCGCTATTACTGTTGTGCGCACTGAGCCGGCTGAGATTCAAAAATTGGCCATAGCCATCGCCGGCATTTGCAATCAAGCGGAAGGACCTTTATGCATTCTGATACCAATGGGGGGATTCTCGGCCTTTGACAGTGAAAATGGCCCGCTCCATGACCCTCTGGGGCCCACTATTTTCAATGATACCCTTAAAAAATATCTGAAAAGTGATATTTCAGTCAACTCAATGCCATACCACATCAATAATCCCGAATTTGCCATAGCCATTGTCGATCAACTTGAAAGGCTCTTGAACTGAATCAGGTTGAGACTAAATCTATATTGCCTGCTGGAGAATTTTTATGAAGAATAACTCTGCAATAGCTATTGTCGGCACCTTTGACTCCAAGGCTGAAGAACATCTTTTTTTAAAAGATGCAATTGAAAAAAGAGGCCTTGAAACTATCATGATTAATGTTGGAACCATGAGCCAATGTCCGTTCAGTGCTGATTTTGATTTGTTTCCTGAAATCACAGAAAACAATGGCTTGCCTGTGTCCAGAGACAAGGCAATAGATAAGATACTTCAAAAGGCAAGAGAATTGGTTTCTGCGCTTCACAGCAGCGGAAAAATCTCCGGGGTAATCTCCGCAGGCGGAGGAACCGGGACGCATCTATCTACCGGAATAATGCACGTTCTTCCTTTCGGGGTTCCAAAGGTAATGATTTCAACGGTGGCATCACGGGATATGTCGGCAATAGTCGGAACAAAGGATATTGTCATGGTTCACAGTGTTGTTGATTTGCTTGGCATAAACAGCCTTTCCGGAGATGTCCTTGACAGAGCTGCCGGCGCCATATGCGGAATGGTAAAAAGGGAATGGAACTGCGGGAATGAGAAAAAAAGGATTGCCCTGACCTTTTTCGGATTTATCACAAAAGCCGCTGAACAAATTAAACAGTCTCTTGAAGAAAAGGGATATGAAGTCATACCGTTTCATGCAAACGGTACCGGTGGAAAGACCATGGAAGAACTTGCAAGGCAGGGATATTTTGACGGCATTCTTGATCTGGGCACCCATGAACTTGCAGATGAAATGATGGGAGGCTACTGCCGGGGTATAGGTGACGACAGGCTCAATCCTGTTCCTGGCCTCAATCTGCCTCGAGTTGTCGTACCGGGAGGGCTGGACTGTGCAGTCTTCGAATTTACCCGCGATTCCGTGCCGGAGGAATTCAGGGGTCGGAAACTGTTTTTTTATGATTTTCGGTCTGCTATAAGGCTCAATCTGGATGAAACTCTTTCTCTGGCAAATCAGTTATCACAAAAAGTCGAACATTATAACTCTGATGTAACAGTACTTATCCCAACATTAGGCTGGTCCGAAGCGGATTGCGAGGGAGGCCCCTTATATGATCCAGATGTCAGCAGAGCATTTACGGATGAATTGAAAAAAGGACTTCCTGCGGAAATGGATATCAGGCAAATAGGCCTTCATATAAATGATCCCTCATTTGCACAACTCGCATCAAACGTCATGGATGAAATGATCAGGAGAAAAATCTAATCCTGGATCAATCTCTTCTCATGGAAATATCTTTGTCACTGGGGACAGCTTTGAAGAAAGAGTAGCAATGTCCTGGAGGGGTCCATCTTTAGGCGCCAGTTGAAGAAGGAGGTCGACAAATGCCCTGGCTGTGTTTGAGAGGACCTGGTCCTTTAAATAGGCTATGCTGACTTTCAGGAAAATCTTATGGCCTTTTACCGGCACAGTTACCAGTTTGTTTTCCAAAAATTCAACATTAACTGATGGCCTTACAAGAAATGATACCCCTTCTCCTTTACATACTAAATCCTTAATAAACTCGGTATTTCCAGTTTCCATCAAGATATTAGGTATACACCCATTTTTAATGAACAACTGATCAACTATCGTCCGTGTACCTGAGCCTGCCTGCTTCATTATGATCGGTTCCCTGGCGATTTCGCCCACAGATACCTCTTTAAGTTTTACGAAAGGATGATTCGGGTGCATTATGAGCACAAGTTCTTCCTGGCTGAAAGGTATAAAAGTGATATCAGGATGATCCTGTGCCCTGGCTATTATAGCCACCTCATTTTTAAAATTCAGGAGGCTGCTATTCATCTCAAGAGAAGTTCCTTCATCGAGAAATATTTTTATCTGAGGATAAATTCGGTGAAAATGACTCATAAGGAATGGCATCAGGTACCGTGCATATGCCTTTGTCGTTCCAAGCCTGAGCACGCCCCGTTTCAATTTCCTCATATCATCAATTACGTTTTCAATCTCTTTTTCATATTCAAATATCTGACGGACGGAATGATAGAGCATCGTCCCCTCATCTGTAAGATAAATTCCTCTTCCCCTTTTTTTGAAAAGCTTCAGATTGCAGAAATCTTCAAATGCCTTAACCTGGGCTGTCACAGCCGGCTGCGTAATAAACAGATCTTTTGCCGCCAGTGTAAAACTCTGATTTTTTGCGACGTGATAAAACACCCTGATTTGATTGAAATTGATCATTGTAATTACACCTTTCAAAAAAATAAGTGATTTTTATACGTCTATATTATTCATAATTTCTACTTATCAATACCATAAAAATTATGAAATTGACAAATTTTTACGTTCATTTCATTTTAAAATAAAACATGACGCTTGGAATTATTGATTTTATTTTAATTTTTTAAAACGGAGGAATTATCAAATGAAAGACCTGAGAGATTATATTGCAGCATGCGAAAAAGAGGGGCTTCTCCATCGAGTTAAGGCGGAAGTTGATTGGGATCTTGAATTATCCCACATAGCAAAACTCAATGAGGAAAAGAAAGGCCCTGTGCTTCTCTTTGAAAATGTGAAGGGATATGACACTCCAGTCATGACAAGCGCCTGCACAACCACTGAGAAACTTTCCATTATTATGGGGATGCCCAAGGAGTCCAACCTTGTCCAGCTCATGGAACAGTGGGTAGAAAAAGGTAAAGACAAAATCCCTCCCAAGTTTGTCGATAAATCCGCAGCGCCATGCAAGGAAAATATCCTTATGGGAGATGATGTGGATCTGCTTAAGTTTCCTGTGCCAAAATTCTATCCGCTCGACGGAGGTAGGTTCTGGGGAACTTCCCATTTTGTAATTTCAAAAGACCCTGATTCCGGCTGGGTTAACCTCGGGACCTACAGGGCTCAGTTATTTGATAAAAACCACATGGGGATTCAGTTCATAAAGGGTAAGCATGCAGATATAATGCTCAAAAAATATCAAAAGCTCGGAAAACCGATGCCCGTGGCCTCAATAGTAGGCTGTGATCCTCTCCTGTTCCTTATGGGTGCGGCACGTATATCCGCATTTGATTGTGAATATGATATAGCCGGTTCAATTCGTGGAGAGCCTGTAGAAGTAGTTCAGGGGGAAACCGTTGACCTCCCCATACCTGCCAATGCCGAAATTGTCGCTGAAGGTGAAGTGGATGCTGAAAAATTCATGGATGAGGGACCCTTTGGCGAATACACCGGATATTACTCAGGTGTTGGGACAGACCCCCGAAACTTTATTAAAGTCAACTGCATTACCCACAGGAACAACCCCATATTCTGGGGCACAACCGTGGGCAGGGCGGTTACTGATACCCATATGACCATGGCCCTTACATATGGATCCACACTGTGGCAGCAGCTTATAGCAATGAAGATTCCAGGTATCAAATCAGTTTACTGCCCGCCTGAAGGATCAGGGAGGTTTCTTGCAATCATATCAATGCAGCAGATGTACCCGGGTCATGCAGATCAGGTGCTTACGGCAGCCATATCAACCGAAATGGGCGCATACGGCCTTAAAACAGTAATTGTGGTTGATGAAGATATTGAACCATGGGATATTTCCCGCGTCATGTATGCATTGAGTTTCAGGTTCCAGCCGAATAGATCCCAGGTTATAAAGCGCGGAAGGTCCACACCTCTTGATCCCTCACTGCCGATCAATGCGAGATGGATAACCGGAAGACTGCTCATTGACGCTACCATCCCCTATGACTGGGATGAAAAACCCATACCGGTAACTCTTGATCAGGAACTTGTTGAGAAAATCGAGGCAAAGTGGACAACAGAACTGGGATTTTAACCTGTAGAAATTATTGGCTCCTGAAAATCAAAAATAATAATGCAGAAACCGGGCTTTGTATAAAACTGTCAAGTTTAGGAGGAAAACATTTATGAAACCCGTAAGATATGACCGAAATGAAATTGAAAAAAACCTCAGGGAAGGCTATTGGGATAAAACTATTCTTCCAGATTACTGGGACAGAAACGCCAGAAAATGGCCTGATAAAGTCGGCCTTGTAGATTCTAAGGGAGGTAAACTGACCTGGTCCGAAGCCAAATTAAAGATTGACAGGATCGCCTTGGCCTTGATCAAAGATCTAAAACTTCCGCGTGATTCAAAATTGATGGTTCAGTTACCCAACACCGTGGAGCATGTACTTGTTCGCCTTGCCTGCGAAAAAGCCGGGGTTCTTTCGATTCCGGAAATGACAACCTTCAGACAAGCAGAGCTTTCTGAAATTGCAGGTCGCACCGGTGCGGATGGGATTGTAATACAGAGGGAATACCGGAAATTTGATCACTATGAGGCTGCAAAGGAACTACAGGCCGAGTTTCCACATTTGAAACATATCATTGTTGTTGGAGATGATGTGCCGGAAGGAGCAATTTCTCTTAATAAAATCATGGAACACCCATATGAAGATGAATATGATCTTATTGAGATAGCTGCACGCAAACTGGACCCTGTAGAAGAAGTAGGGTTTTTGATCACCACTACAGGAACTACGGGCCTCCCCAAGCTTATTGAACACAGGATTGCGGCTCGTGAAATATGGACAGGCAAATCTCATGTAAGGAATTGGGACCTTGGTCCCGATGACTGTGTCCTGGCAATAGCGCCTCTTGCCGGGGCGGCCGGAGGAACACCAGCCTATGTTACTGCACCAATAGGCGGTGCAAAGATTGCCCTTGAATATCAATACAAGGGCGAGGAAACACTTGAATTTATTCAGCAGGAAAAAGCAACGGTACTTGCCCTGGTGCCGACCCAGTTGGCCAGACTGCTGGAGTTGCCACTCGAAAAGTATGATCTATCCTCACTTCGAATGCTTAAAAGCGCCGGAGGATACCTTCCTCCGCCTCTCGCAAAGGAAGCTGAAGAAAAATTCCATTGTCCCATACTCGGAACTTATGGAACACAGGATACCGGGTCAATTTCCGGGGTGCCTATCACAGCATCCGAGGAAATGAGATATACAACGGTGGGCCGTCTGCATCCAGGAATTGAAATAAAGATACTTGATGATGATGGGAATCAGGTCCCTGAGGGTGGAGTGGGAACTCTCTGGTTCAAGGGCCCCGGCAATTCGATTGGTTATTATAAAGACCTTGAAAAAACCATGTCTGAAGCCTTCGATGAAAACGGATTTGCCACACCTGGAGATCTGGTAACAGCTCTTGATGATGGCTACCTGAAGATCATGGGGCGGAAAAAGAATATTATTATCCGCGGTGGTCAAAATATCTATCCCAAAGAAATCGAAGACTACCTGTTATCTCATGCCAAGGTTACGGATGTTGCAATAGTCCCCATGCCCGACCCGCAAATGGGAGAACGTGCATGTGCCTTTATGACATTAAAGAAAGGAGAAACATTTTCCTTTGAAGAAATGGTAGAGTACCTGAAAAGCAAAAAAATCGCACCATTTAAACTTCCTGAAAGGCTGGAGGTTGTAGAAGCGTTCCCCCAGGTGGGTGAAAGTGGAAAAGTCGACCGTAAGGAAATGGTGAAGATCGTCACTGAAAAACTAAAGGCCGAAGGAATAATCTCCTGATGCTGATGGAACCTAATCAGCCAATTATATTTGTATATCAGTAATGTAATTGGCATCTCAACTATTCCTGATCACCAGCAGGGTTTTAGATGTTTGGCGTCGCTATTATTTTAGATTCCGCTGCAAGTTGCAGGGAAAGCAGCCGCCATATGGCGTAAGGGAGGAGCCCATCATAATAAAAGGGTTAATACGCCGCAGATGATTCCTTGATGGTGAATCAGGGGTACCTTTTCTAATCTGTTTGCATATTCTGTGCAATACAAAAACAGGAGTTCCTTTATGAATCGTTCAATAGTGATACTGGTAATGGCTGAAGAAAAATGGGAAGAGGCTGATTTTCTCCGCCAGCAAATAGAACTAATCGGGCATCGTGCTAAAATACTCGATATGGGACTTACCGGTTCTTCCCAGGGAGTATGTCAAATTTCCCGTGAAGAGGTAATCTCTGCAAGCGGACGACCCCATGAAGAAGTCTTGTCAGTAACTGACAGGGGTAAACGAATGCCTATAATGGTCGATGGCGGAATCCAGATCGTTCGAAAACTGTTTGATGAAGGAGAACTTTCCGGAATCATAAGTGTAGGAGGAACTACCGGTACCCGCATGGGATCAAGTATTATGAAATCTTTGCCCTTCGGGTTTCCCAAACTTGCTGTTTCGAGTACTGCCGCACTTCCCGGACTTTCTTCTCGTTATATAGGTACAGCGGATATTACATTGATGCACTCTGTTATTGAATTTGCCGGGCTTAATGATCTGCTGAGAAATGTACTTGCAAGGGCTGCGGGGGCCATATGTGCCATGGTGGAAAGCGGTGAGCGTGTTCCAATCCAGCTTCCTGAAAAAGGCAATAAACCACTAATTGCCATGACTCACTTTGGACCCAGTGAAGAGTGTGCAGTTCATGTACGAAAGCTCCTGGAAGAGAAGGGCTGGCAGGTAATCGGATTCTCAGCCGCAGGTATCGGAGACAGGGCCATGGAAGAAATAATAGAATCAAAGGATATCTTCGGTGCCGTAATTGATCTGACACCTGGCGGTGTTGGTGAAGAATTGTTTGGATTCAGCCGCAAGGCAGGCCCCACCAGACTCGAAGCTGCCGGAAAGAAAAACCTGCCCCAGGTAATTGCTCCGTGCAGCGTTAATTTTGGAAGCCCTCTTAAAAAGAACTATTTGCCTGAGTACGACCAGCGGAAAAAATATGTCTATGACTCGGCACGCACCTTTGTAAGGCTCTCTGAAGAAGAACTTATCCAGGTAGCTGACGTCATTGCAGAGAAGCTTAACAGATCCGGAGGACCTGTTAAGGTTGTAATTCCCCTTGGAGGCTGGTCTTCAGTTGATAAACGCGGAACTCCTTTTTACGATGCCAATCTTGACAGGATATTTGTAGATCAGCTGAAGAAAAAACTGTCCAGTGCAATTGAGGTTAGAGAGGTAGATGCCGATCTTGAAACTCTGGAGTTCGCCAGTGCTGTTGTTCAGGCATTTGAAGACATAATGCCAAAAGAGGTTATTCATTGAAAGAAATCAATTTTGATGTAAACACTGACAGCGGAGATTTTGACATCCAGGCTAATGTGCGTTTCATAGGTAATGATCTGCTCGTTGCAATCTGGGGTGGTGAAAAACCGCATATAGGCGCAGTTTCGGTGGCCCAGCCCCGTCCAAGCCTTAAAGATCCAAAAAGCATAAGCTCAACGGCATCTGTTATCTGCCTTTTAGGACACAAAGAGGATGAGCTGGCCAAGGCTGCTTCAGAAATACTTTCGGCTGTATTGAATACAAGGGTGGTTGTTTCAGCCGGCATACACTGGGACAATCTGGACGAGAAAGGTATCGAGAGAGTTATTGAAAACAGCAGGCAGATTGTAGATATTATTATTGATAAAATCCTATGCGAATTCGCTTCTAATAGTCTATAAAAAATATAAGGGAGATATATGTCCAGACGAATTGTTGTAGGTATTTCAGGGGCGAGCGGCGTCATTTACGGTGTGAGATTGCTGAGTCTGCTCAAGGGAATGGACTATGAAACCCATCTCATCATATCCGAGGCAGGCAAAAAAAATATCGAGATAGAAACACAATACGGAGCTGATGAAATAGCTGCAATGGCCAGTTATACATACGACAATAAGAATATAGGTGCTGCCCTTGCAAGCGGATCTTTTCTTACAGAAGGAATGGTGGTTGTCCCGTGCACTATTAAAACACTTTCAGGCATAGCCAATTCATTTACGGAAAATCTCCTTATAAGGACGGCAGACGTTACACTGAAAGAGAAAAGAAAACTTGTCCTGGTGGTCAGGGAAACTCCTCTTCATAAAGGACATCTGAGGCTTATGACTATGGCTGCGGATATGGGCGCTCATATACTGCCCCCTGTTCCGTCTTTTTACCATCAACCAAAGACAATCGAAGATATAATTGATCAAACTATAGGCAAGATATTTGATCACTTTGGAATTCAGCATGACCTGTTCAAACGCTGGGGCAGTTAAAGCCCGGATCTTTTCCCTTTTTCGGACTCTTCATCAGCAAATAACAATACTCCTCTTTTAGAATTTTATTACCTTTGCAAATTATTGTGTATTTTTTCCTTGACATGGTAATTTGACCGGTGGTAAATATCTTATTCAAAACCTAACGACTGTTCGTTCGATAAAGCCAATGAAAAAACTAAGGTCTTCACACAAAAAGAAGATTGTCTACGATACGGCCGCAAAGCTTTTTGCAAAAAAAGGTTACTCTGGCACCTCCATACGTGAAATCGCCGAAGCATTAGATCTCCAGAAAAGTTCCCTATACCACTACTTTAAAAGCAAGGAAGATCTGCTGTTTAAGATTATGGATGATTCCATGACAGTTGCTCTTCAAAAAATTGACGGCCTTTATCAATCTGAAGTCCCTCCTTTAGAAAAATTACGTGAGTTCATGCATTTTTATGCAAGTTTTTATGCCGGCGATCGTGATCGCTTAATTTTACTTGTAAATGAGGTTGATCAATTAAGCTCTGTTTATCGAGAAAGGCTTATTTACAAAGAAAGACATTATGTTGAGGTATTAAAAGGAATTCTATCAGAACTACAACAACAGGGGTTTATGAAACCAATTCCAACGGCTGTAGCATCATTCGCATTTTTTGGAATGGTTCACTTTACATACAAATGGTACAGGCAGGATGGGCCTGTTGCCCCTGATCAGCTCGGAGATTTCTTTTGGGATATTTTTACAACCGGTATTTTTGAACAGGAATAATACCGGCCTTTGAACCATGTTTTAAACGTGCATAATGAACAGAATTGCACATCAAAGCTGATTGTCTCATAAAATTTCAAACCCCGGAAGGCTTTTCAAATAGGCCGTCATCAATAAACTCTTTAACTAAATAATTCCGCCAATATTTGCGGGAATTTGAGCTCTGAGGAGGGAGACATGAAAAAGAAATTTTGGATCTTGGTAATTCTGTTATCTCTGGCTTTTATTTTGTCCGCGAACGGGCAGTATGGGTTTGCTGAGGAACCCATAATCATTGCCGTACCAACATCTACAGGATTTGTAGAGGGTAAGGAGGGCCTCAGAGTAGTACAAATGGCTGTAGAAGAAATCAACGCAAAGGGTGGTGTAAAGGTAGGAAACTCAATGCGCCCCTTTAAGGTTGAATCCATTGACATTCGAGATGCTGCCCCGGGAGTGCCTGTACCAGAGGCACTTTTAGGAATTGAAAAAATTATCCTTGAAAAAAAACCTGCTGCCATTGTTATTGGTCCCTTCCGTTCCGAGGCACTGTTGGCTGCAATGGATATTGTTTCAAAGTACAAGGTCCCAATGCTGGGAACTATTGCCATGACTCCGGCATCAGAGGCCAAAATTAAGGAGGCCCCGGACAAGTACAAATATATATTCAGGACATGCCTTAATGCCAAGTACCTGGTTAAATATCTGATCGGCACAATGGCCTTTATCAATAAGGAGTTCGGATTCAATAAGGTCTACATTATGAATCAGGACGTGGCATGGGCCCGTGCCACTGCAGATTTGATGAAAAAACTGTATTTCGACAAGCAGGGCTGGACAGTATTGGACCATGAAGCTTATCCTACAGGAACTTCTGATTTTTCTTCCGCATTGATGAAGGCGAGAGCCAAAGGTGCTCAGGTAATCCTCCCGATATTCGATATGCCCCAGAGCGGAATCCTTGTAAAACAATGGAACGCTATGAGAGTTCCAGCCCTTTTAGCTGGATTCATCTCTCCCTTGGCCGGGCCGGGCGCATGGAAGACCTTTGACGGAAAGATCGCAGGGGCAGTAAACTGCAATTTCGAACTTGGAAGTGCCATAGCATCTGAAAAGGTGGCCATGTCCAAGGCATTTAATGATGCCTACACTAAGAGATGGGGAAAACCGTTAGAGGCAGGGCATTCACCCGGACCTACCTATGATTCCGTCTATATCCTGTACGAAGCTATTGAACGGGCAGGGAGCCTTGATCCTGATGCAATTGCTGATGAGATTAAAAAGACAGACAGGATGGGGGTTATTGGGCGAATAAAATTTGATGATGGTCATCAGGTTATATATGACCTCAATCCGGCCGAGACAGCCGTTGCAGCTGTGTTTCAATGGACTGACAAGGGAAATCGTGTGATTGTATTTCCCGAGAGTATTGCTGAAGGCAGCATCCAGCTCCCGAAAGGCCTGAAATCACTTAAATAACAAAATCAGATAAGGGTTTAAAAATGGTAGCCGGCACAATAATATATGCTCTGATTAACAGTTTCATTCTTGCGCTGATGGCCATAGGATTTAATCTCACCTTTGGAATAAGCGGTGTTGCAAACTTCGCCTACGGGGCATTTTATGTGCTGGCTGCCTATGTAAGCTGGATACTCCTTAATCTATTGGAGTTCCCGTATCCTGTTTCTGCTGTGATATCAATTCTCTTTACAGTCATTCTGGGCGCCCTTATGTACAGGTTCGTTCTTTTGCGCGTCCGCGGCCAACCCGTATCCGAGGTAATTGCAACATTCGGGATCGGTCTGTCCATTCTGGAATTGTTCAGATATCTTGGATTTATCGGCTTCGAATACACCATGCCGGTCTTCATCGACAAAAGTTTCTTTTTCTTCGGTACTTATGTTGATATGCAAAGAATATTGATTGTAATCATAGGATTGTGCCTGATTATCTTTCTCTGGTTTTTCACACATCATACCTCACTCGGCCTGGCCTTCAGGGGCATAGCACAGGACGAAAGAACAGCCCTTACCTTTGGGATGGATTCCGACAGGATCGCTACCCTGAGTGTTTCATTCGGCGCGGGCCTGGCTGCTGTTGCATCAACGATTATTATTCCCCTTGGTACGATTTCGGTTGGTGAAGGTTACGACGTATTGATAAAGGCCCTGGCCGTATGCATTATTGGAGGGCTTGGAAGTACCGGGGGAGTTATCCTGGCCAGTTTTTTGATCGGTTTTGCCGAACGCTTTACCGATTCCTATATCGGCTCACACTGGACGATGATAGTCAGCCTTGCAGCTATATTGATAGTGCTGATAATAAAGCCTTCCGGCCTTTTCGGGAAACAGAAGGAACTTGAAGAAAGGATATAGTCAGTTGAAAAAGCGAAAAGAAAGAATAGACCGAGGTATTAAGGTTAGATCAGAAGATATCTTTGCGCTTTGTTCTATAAGAGAAATGCTGTATCTTTCCACTCCCAGATTATTGCCCATCGTAGGTTGTCTGGTGCTGCCTCTTGTCCTGGGAATCTACTGGCAGAGAGTTCTCCTGTCTGTAGCGGTTTTTGCGTTGTTGGCAATCAGTTGGGATATTCTGGTTCAGAGCAGTATGGTTTCTCTTGGCCAGGCGCTGTTTTTTGGAATGGGTGCCTATTCAGCGGGGGTATTAAATCACTATCTGGGTTTGTCGCCCTTTTTTACAATTCCCCTTGCGACTGTTATAGGCGGATTTATGTGCACAGCTCTCCTTTTGCCGGTTTTGAGGCTCAGAGGTATCTATTTCGCCATGGTTACACTGATCATCCCGTTGATGCTGACCAGGGTAATAGAGGCAACGAAGATATTCGGCGGGACAGAAGGAATAAGCGGCCTGACACCCCTTCCTTCAAGATGGCTGGAACTTTACCTTGTTCTTGCAGTCCTTCTCGCAGCCCTTTTCGGTTTTCGGCGAATGATGGACTCTGACTACGGTTTAGTCTTGAAGGGAATAAATGACAATGACCGCTCTGTAATGAATGCCGGGATCAATATCTACTGGTTTAAGATACAGGCATTGTTTATTTCAAGTTCAATTGGAGCCTTTGCCGGTGCGCTGATGACACATGTATATATGTTCGTGGGCATGCCGGTCTTTGCGCTCGATTATTCAATCCTTCCCATTGCCGCTGCTGTAGTGGGCGGGCCAGGGACCCTGGCAGGTGCAACCCTTGGCGCCTTCATATTAGTCCCCCTTTCAGAGGCATTGAGGGGTGTGGGCGGACTTCGGATAGTATTTTACGGACTTTTTCTGGTTATCTTTGTCGTTGCGCTGCCTGAAGGAATATTTCACTACATAAGACGTAAATATCTGCAATTTGAACGATGGGTTGAGGTCGAAAAATGAACCACGCTCCTTTACTTCAAGTCAGTAATCTCACGAAAGTCTTTGGCGGGGTTCTGGCCCTCAACCGGCTGGATCTTGAAATTAACCGCGGGGATTTACTCGGCATAATAGGGCCCAACGGGTCAGGGAAAACAACCCTTGTCAATCTTATCACAGGCTTTGTCAAACCTTCATCCGGACATGTTGTCTACAACAATCAGGATATTTCCGGATGGGCTCCATACAGGATTGTCCGTTTAGGAATCTCCAGGACATTTCAGATGGTAAGGCCATTCTACCAACTGCCGGCCTTCAAAAATATGATCATTCCTCTGTATTCCTCCCGTGTTAAACACATGGCGGGCGGGAAATACGGAGACCGGGATGCAATCGCTCTGGATCTTCTGGAGGAAGTCGGTTTTGAGAGGGATTCCCGCGTAGCATACAAATCAGCCAGCGTGCTTCCCCAGGGATACCTCAAGAGACTTGAACTGGCCAAGTCGATTGCATTACAGCCGGAACTTTTAATCCTGGATGAGCTGTTTTCCGGCCTCAGTCTGGCCGAAGTAGCAAGTATCGTTCCTATAATTGAGAAACTCCGCAAGGAAGGAAAGACCATTATTATGGTTGAACACAGGCTTAAGGAGCTTTTCAGGATTGCAACCCGGGTTATGGTGCTTAACTATGGAATGAAAATAGCCGAAGGATCTTCCAGAGAAGTGATGGAAAGTGAAGAAGTAAAAAAGGCATACCTTGGAAGTGAAGTATAGTGAGGAAAATTTAATGCTGAAAGTGTCAAATTTGATGGTTTTTTTTGAAAACGCACTTGCGCTGAATGATTTCAGCATGGAAGTTAAGGGGGGCGAAATTGTAGGAGTAATAGGCTCGAACAGCGCTGGCAAAACCACCCTTATGAACACACTTTCAGGCCTGATTATAGACATGCGGATTAAAGAGAAAAGGCGGGGTGGAGAGCGGATAACGGTCTATGGAAAAATAATCTTCAGGGGAGAAGACATAACTGAGACCAAACCCAGTATGAGGGTGGAAAAAGGGATTGTCCTTTCAAGGGAAAGGCATCCCGTCTTTCCTGAAAGCACAGTAGTTGAAAATCTCAAAATTGCCGGCTATCTTAAAAAAAAGTCCGAGATTATGGAGGGGATTGAATATGCATTTGAGCTTTTTCCCGCTCTGACAGGCTTAAAATCCAGGAAAGCAGGGTTCCTTAGCGGGGGAGAACAGCAGATGCTGGCTATCGGCATGGCACTTATTGTCAAACCGACACTTCTCCTTCTGGATGAACCCCTTTTAGGCCTGAGCCCTATGATGCAGAAAATCCTGGTGGATGCTATTGTCACTTTAAGAAAAGAATCAGGAATAACCGTTGTATTAAGCGAGCAGTTTGCAAGACCGGTCCTGCCTGTTATTGACAGGGGATATGTCATTGAGAATGGAATGCTCACATTATCCGGTTCAGGATTAGAACTGATGGATAATCCGGAGATAAAATCCGCTTACTTCGGAGTCTGATTGTATGCATGAAATTGAAAGAAGAAACATATTTTCCGTCTTTGAAGCCGTCGCCCAAAAACGCGGAACAAACACTGCCGTAGTCTATCTGGGCACCCGATATTCATACCGAAAGCTCAAGGATATGGCCGAGGGGTTTGCAGCAGCCCTGATTGATATGGGATTAAAAGCAGGGCAGAAGGTCATAATATATACCCCAAACAGCATTCACTGGGTAGTCGCATGGCTGGGAATCCAGAGAATGGGGGGGATATGTATCCCCATAACACCAATATACACGCCCCACGATCTTAATTATATTGCGAATGACAGCGGCGCAGATGCCATTGTCTGTGCAGATACAAATTTCGGTTATGTAACAAAGGTCCTGCCTGATACCAGCATAAAGAAGGTTATTGTTACAAAAATGGCAGAGCTCATCCCCTGGTATAAGAGACTTTTTGGATATCTCTTTGATATAATACCAAAGGGAAGGATAGGATTTAACAAAAATACATATTCTTTAAGGAAATTGCTGTCCAGATACCCTAAGAGGGTTCGAAAATTACCGGATATAACAAGAGACGGCAGAGATACAGCCGAAATATTATACACTGGTGGAACAACCAAATTTCCCAAGGGTGTTCCTATAACTCATGAGCTTTTTCTGGTATCAGCCGATGAACAGATCAGGGTCAGCGAACCGCTGTTTCCGGTTGAAGACAATATTATCCTCGGAAATGCCCCGCTGTTTCATATTCTGGGACAGACATGCAGCCTAAGCACCCTCCTGGTTGGCGGGACACTCATGCTCCAGCCAAAAGTCAATCTCGACGCAACATTTGATGCCATTCGAAGATTCAAGGCAAAGACTATGATAGGCGTACCTGCACTCTATCGGATGATCCTGGAACACGACCGTCTTGACCAGTATGACCTGAGTTCCGTTGATTACTGGTACAGCGCCGGAGATGTGCTTCCCGTAGAAGTTGGAAAGCGATGGATTGAAAAATTCGGGAAAGTTATTTATCAGGGGTATGGTGCTACAGAGACATGCGGGGGTGTATCCATGTGCCCTGTTAATGTTGATAATCCGCCGAAAAGTGTAGGCCATATAGTTCCGAGCAAAAAAATAAGGATCGTTGATCCTGTGACACTTGAACCGGTACAAACAGGAGAACCTGGCGAACTGCTTGTGTCTTCGGATGAGATGGTGACAGCATACCTTAATAAGCCTGAAGAAACTGCCGAATCCTTTATCGAAATGGACGGGTTGAAATGGTACCGCACCGCCGATGTAATGTCCATGGATGAAAAAGGAAACCTGTTCTTTGTGGACCGGACTGTAGATACTATAAAGCATAAGGGCTACAGGGTTTCAGCCTCGGAAATCGAGGCCGTTCTCCAGGAGCATCCTGCTGTTATAGGTTCATGCGTTGTTGGTGTTGCAGATGAGAAAGTTGGGGAAAGGATCAAGGCAATTGTAGTGTTAAAAGAAGACATAAAGGGTATTACAGGATATGATCTCATTAAATGGTGCAGAAAAACACTCGTTTCCTATAAAATCCCCCAGTACATTGAATTCCGTGATATGCTTCCCAAGTCGAAGGTGGGCAAGCTTTTGAGGCGGGAGATCCGTAGTGAGGAAGTTAGAAAGGCTGAGGTATAATAATATATGTTGAGGAAATATTTGACAGGATAACAGGATTTCTCCCTTCGAGACTTTGTCATAATTATTAAAAATGTCTCAGCCAGCCAGCCAAAAGCTGGTAAAAGACTGATAAAATTTCGAATCACGCTGTGGAGTAATAAGAAATATTAAATAATTTAATTGTTACATTAAAGTAGGTGTACAAGATATTTTTACGTTTTTGGACGCACAGAAACAAAAAACTATCGTGTAAATCCAGTTTATCCCGTCAAAAACCAGTAAACATAACCTTAAAAATTCAAGCAAATAATGGCCGGGAGGATTTTAATGAAAGACCGCATAGAAAAACTGCGCGAGGTAAAAAACAGGGCTGCCCTGGGAGGCGGCCAGGAAAAGATAGATAAGGAGCACGAAAAGGGCAAATTGTCAGCCCGGGAACGTATCAACCTTCTGCTGGATCCGGATAGTTTTAATGAATTCAATATGCTGATAAAGCACAAGATAGGCGCTCCGGGAGACGGTATAGTAACCGGACACGGGACAATTGATGGCAGGACAGTCTGTGTGTTTGCACATGATGCTACCGTAATGGGCGGATCTCAGGGCTATATGCACGGAAGGAAGGTCTATAAGATTCACGAAATGGCGCTTGATATGGGGGTGCCCCTCATCGGCCTGAATGATTCCCCGGGCGCAAGGGTTATAAGGCCCGAACTGGCAGGAAGTGATGATCCTTACAGGGTAAGTGACGAAAAACACGCCGGGGTCGTATTTTACATAAACACTCAATGCTCGGGTGCTGTACCCCAGATAAGTGCAATACTGGGCAACTGTACCGGAGGCTCCGTGTATTCGCCGGCCCTTACCGACTTCATTTTCATGGTGGACGACTTGTCCCATATGTTTATCACCGGACCCAGAGTCATAAAATCGGTCATGGGCGAAGACATCTCTATGGAAGATCTCGGCGGTGCCAAAATCCATTGCAAAATGACCGGAGTTGCAGATTTCAGGGTAAAAAACGAGCAGGAATGCATGGACGGAATCAGGAATCTATTGTCATTCCTTCCGTCCAACTGGAGAGAAAAACCGGCAAGGAAAGATACCGGTGATTCTCCTGAAAGGTTTACCGACCAACTTGCTGAGATTGTCCCTGCTCAGCCAACAAGAGGTTATGACATGCACAGGGTCATCAGGGAAATTGTTGACAATGGAGATTTTCTTGAGGTGAAACCTGAGTTTGCGGATGAGATCATAGTAGGCTTTGCCAGGCTGGACGGCCAATCCATCGGGGTTGTAGCCAACCAGCCAATGGTTCGTGCAGGCTGCATGAGCGTGGACAGTTCCGACAAGCAGGCCAGATTCATAAGATTCTGTGATGCATTCAACATTCCGATAGTACTGCTCGTAGACACACCCGGCTACCTTCCTGGCAAGGCTCAGGAATACTCGGGTATAATCAGGCATGGGGCAAAAGTGCTTTATGCCCTGTCCGAGGCTACGGTGCCTAAGTTAGCCATTTTAATGAGAAAGGTATATGGTGGTGCCGCCCTTGGGATGGGCATCCTTCCAGGATTCGGGACAGATCTTATATTTGCCTGGCCCATAACCGAAGTCGGGCCAATGGGTGCTGAGCAGGCGGTAGCGCTTTTCTATGCCAATGATATTAAGAAGGTTGACAATCCTGAAGAGTTCAGGGCACAGAAGATTAAAGAGTACAGTGAACAATATGCTGATCCTCTATCCCTGGCCTCTGAGGCAACATATGTTCAGGATATTATCGAACCAAGGGAAACGAGGCGTTGTCTGATTCATTCCCTTCGTTTGATACAGACTAAAAAGAAAGAACCTGTTCTCAAAAGACATGGAAATATCCCGCTTTAAGAGACGTGGCACAAATATTTGAGTTGAATTACCACGGAGGTGAAAAGTATGAATTTTGAGCTGACTGAAGAGCAGAAAATGCTTAGAGATATGGCAGGTAAATTTGCCGAACAGGAAATGATGCCTACACTCCAGGAATATGAACATAAAAGGGCAATAAACTATGACATTATAAAAAAGATGGCTGAACTGGGCATGTTGGGGATCCATATCCCCAGCGAATACGGCGGTGTGGGTCTTGACTATACTGCAGCCGCAATTATATGGGAGCAACTGAGCAGGGCAAGCTGGTCTCAGACATTGATGTCTTTGGGGCATAGTGTACTTGCAGGGACTGTCCTGCTGAACGCAGCAAGTGAGGAGCAGAAACAGAAATACCTGCCTCCCCTGTGCCGGGGCGAGATGATTATTGCTGTGGGCGCTGTTGAGCCGAATGCGGGAAGTGATGCCGGAGCAATTGAGACAAAGGCGGTTTTAGACGGCGACGACTGGGTTATAAATGGCACGAAAAATTTTATCAGTGCAGGCAGTGTAGCTGACACTGTTCTTGTTCTGGTTCAGACGGACAAGAGCCTTGGCGCTCGAGGAATAGCCCTTATTGCTGTTGATAAAGATACCCCCGGGTTTTCCAGCTATGCTGCTGAGATGATTGGCGACCGTGCAGGAGACGTGTCCAACCTTGCATTTGTTGACTGCCGCGTACCTAAGGTAAATTTGATCGGCAAGGTGGGTAGAGGTCTTCAGAATGCGCTCACGGGCATTGATACAGCACGCCTTTTCATATCCGCCGGTGCCATTGGCATGGCTCAAAGTTGTCTTGATGCCTCTATCAAATACACAAAAGAACGTAACCAGTTCAGGAAACCCATAGCAAGTTTCCAACTGGTGCAGGAGGCAATAGCAAGAATTCAGGCTGAAATTTTCGCAATCAGGTGGCTGGTCTATCATGCGGCTGAACTCAAGAGCAAAGGCCTTCCTCACGGTAAAGAGCTTTCCTCGGCCAAGTGGCTGGCCACAGAACTGGCTGTGCGCTCCTCAGCAGAGGCAATAAGGCTCCATGGCGCCTATGGTTGCACCGAGGATTACCCGGTTGCGCATCATTATCGAGATGCGGTTCTGACTACCATACTCGGCGGGACAACTGAAATGCACAAGCTTACCATCGGCCGCGAACTTCTGGGGATTAATGCCATGGTATAAAAAGGCAGAATAGAAATATTTTAGTTTAATAGTCAAGGTTAGTGAATTGGGCTCTCAGACTTTTCAGGATCCTAACTCTATTGGCTCGCTGCCTTGACTATATCATTATATAAACATTCCTGCTTCTAGGACCGTCGAACTCACAGAAGAATATCTTTTGCCATGTCCCGAGAACAAGCCTGCCCTTTTCAAATATCACCGTTACAGAGCTTCCCATTATTGAAGCCTTGATATGGGCATCCGAATTACCTTCCACATGACGATAGGCTGAGCTGTAAGGTACAAGCTCATTCAGTCTCTTCAGTATATCATGGCAGACGTCCGGATCAGCGCCCTCATTGATGGTGACTCCGGCCGTGGTATGGGGCACATAAACAATGCAGATTCCGTCAGTGACTCCTGTTCTTGATACCTCACAAGCAACCAGAGGAGTTATATCAACCATCTCAATCTTTGAACCGGTTCTTACATTAATCATCTTAGGCATAATTACCTCCCTGACTGAATAAAGCGAAGTCGCATTTAATGAAGATCTAACTCAAGAGAGTAGAATACCAGGCCCTGAATCACCTTCCTGACCTTTATCCTCAACTGCCTCTTCATAAATTTTCATATAAAATGCAATACTGCGCTCAAGGATAAATTCTATTACGGGATTTTTCTGCAGGATATTTCCCTGTTTTCCCATTGCATTGGCAGCGGCGAGACATATCTGAAAATAATCATTTTCTTTGAGCTTAAAAAAGATAAAGGCTATTTCTTCAAATCTGTACTTCCATAATCCGCATTTACTGCCGGAGAACAATTCGTCTGAAGCCTTGTCCTTAATGTGATATATGCGCTCCATTTTTTGATTATCAGAGAGGATAATAGGGCTTTCATCGATTTTCAGTATCTCGTCGATATAAGGCCTTAAGAATTCAGGATCAATCACCCAGGAGTTCATCAACTTGTGTTCGAATAATTTAATAAGCATGGAACTGGTTGGCAAATCATAATTTACAACGTATTCGGCAATAAGGTCATATATAATGGGCCGCTCAAGCGGAGACGCATTTTCCAGCAGCCATGGCCTCAATTCGAGGTATTCAACCGGCGGGGCTGAATCAAGATCCAGGTGACACCTGTAGGCCTCTTCAAAGATTGTTGCGGCATGAGATACAGAAGTCTCGATAAGGACCCCGCTTTTCCTCACAAGATCCTTTTTAACTTCCTTTACATCTTTTCTGCTGTAGGTATCATAAGAGAATTCCATAAACCCTTCTTCGTCCGATACCAGTCCAACCGCAATATCCTGCCCCGGACCTGTTCTGTCTTTAATTATCAAGACCGGGCGGGTACCTTTGCCTAAGACATATGGCCCAATATAAGCAGCAGCCTTTTTTTCTCTGGATTTCAGCAAGATTGAGGTGACATTATCCTCCCTGTCAAAATACTCATCAACCGGTACACCTCTGCGTTTAAGTTTAAAAATTGCCCTGCTGACCGCCTTGCGCGTACTCTTGTCAGTAAATGCTTTATGAAATTCTAATAGAAAGGGGATGGATGATTCATTATTCAGTGGTAACCCTTCGATAAATCTCTGTGCAAGGCGAGGCTCTGAAATTATGGAAAGGATTTGTGACGGATCTTTATCCTGGAGGTCTTGAAGTGCAGAAGAAACAATGGCCTGTTCTGACGAGGAAAGAGATGAACATATTGTTCCTTTTTTCTTTTTTTGCTTTTTAAGACGCATGTTCAGGTGGCCCTTTTTTCCTCTATTGCCACATGATCATGATACCCCTCTTCTTTTAAATAGACATTTATGGCTTCTTCCGGAGCGGTATCCCAAACGCCCCCGATATAATTGGCCATAACAGGCAATTCCCTTTGAGTATCTCCTCTGTCTACAAGGACTGCAAGTTCAATCTTCCTTGGCCTGCCAAAATCCATAAGAGCATCCATGGCTGCCCTTATGGTTCTCCCTGTAAAAAGCACATCGTCCACCAGGATTACTGTCTTATCATCAACCGAAAAAGGGATCTCTGTTTTACCTACTACTGGAGCAGGGCCTATCCTTGTCCAATCATCTCGATAAAGCGTTATGTCAAGAACACCCATAGGAGGTACAGGGATACCTGATTGGCCAATTGCCCCCATGAGTCTTGCGGCCAGAAAAGCCCCCCCGGTTCGAATGCCAACAAGGACAACATCTTTCATCGATCCGTTCTTTTCCATAATCTGACGGGCAATCTGATAAATCCTGTCAGAGATATCCTTTTCTTCTAAAATAATTACCTTTTTCATATTGTCTGCTTGCTCTATTAAAAAATTTGCATTGATATCACTCTATATATAATAAGTCAAATAAAACAACAAATCCTTTTTTTAAAAACTATTTCTCTTTGCTGTTTCTCTTTGCTTGAAAATGAATCCTGATTTCTATACAATTGAAACCCTTAAAAAAATTAATTATTAAAGCTGGTTTTTTTGTGTATTCCAGGGCACAGGATTTATGCCTGCCTCTGAAATCCTGGCATCGATTCAGGTACCTTCAAAAAAAATGAAATTAGACAGACTTTACAAAAAACTCGGTTACAAATTTAATGATCCTGATTTGTTGTTAAAGGCATTCAGGCATTCTTCCTTTAAAAATGAACAACCGATACCTGATCTTGAAGACAATGAGCGGCTTGAGTTTCTCGGCGATGCCGTACTTGATCTGGCGATCAGCCATATCCTTATGGAGCATTTTCAGAATGCTGAAGAAGGAGAGCTTTCAAAATTCAGGGCATCGATAGTAGATGAAACAGGGCTGTTCCAGGTTGCACGAGAATTGGATCTTGGTGTTTTATTGCTTCTGGGAAAAGGAGAAGAGCAAAGCGGAGGCAGAGAAAAGTCTTCCATACTTGCCAATACGCTTGAAGCACTAATAGGTGCAGTTTATACTGATGCTGGTTTTAACAGAACACTGAAGATCATCCGCAGGCTGTTTTCATCTCAAATCGAAAAGGTTGGAAACAATGCGGTTATTTATGATTTTAAAAGCGCTCTTCAGGAGTATACGCAGCAGGCATTTAAAATTCTTCCTTCATACCGCTTAACAGGAGAAAGCGGCCCCTCCCACGACAAGACCTTCGAGGTCGAATTAGCTTTAAACGGAGAAATAATATCCCGCGGAAAGGGAAAAAGCAAAAAAGAGGCCGAACAGAGTGCGGCAAAGGAGGCTTTCTTTTGTCTGAAGGAAGAGTAAGGCCATTTATAGTGCCCATCTTTATCCCGAACATGGGTTGCCCCCACCAATGCGTCTTTTGTGACCAGAAAAAGATTACTTCATCCTACGGTAAAAAAATCAACGGAAGGCATGTGAAAGAGGTTATTGATACTGCTGTCCGTTCCAGGGATTTTAATCTGAAAATCCCGGCCGGAATTGCTTTCTATGGCGGTACATTCACCATGCTATCCGAAGCCAGGATAAGAGATCTTCTTGAAGCTGCACACCCATATCTGGAAAAGGGCCTTTTTCAATCAATAAGGGTTTCGACCCGTCCGGATGCTATTGATGAAGGGCGTCTGAGGTTGATGAAAGGTTACGGGGTAGATACTGTTGAACTGGGGGCTCAATCCATGGACGATAATGTCCTTTCCCTGTCAAAGAGAGGACATTCCGCCTCTGATACAATCAAAGCAGTTCAGGTCTTGAAAAGTCACTCTTTTAAAGTTGGAATTCAGCTGATGCCGGGACTGCCCGGAGATTCAGAAGAAAAATTCCATGGAACTGTCTCTCAGGTCATTAAGCTTCGTCCTGACATGGTCCGATTATATCCGGCGGTAGTAATCAATGGGACTGAGCTCGACCGGTTATATAAGGAAGGGCTTTATTGTCCCTTATCCGTTGAAAAAGCTGTAGAGATATGTATAGAAAGCTGTATCCGCCTAGAGAATGAAGGCATACCTGTCATAAGAATCGGCCTTATGAGTTCTCCAACATTACTGGAAAAAGGCGAGATAGTAGCAGGCCCCTGGCATACAGCCTTTGGTTTCCTTGTACGTTCAGGCATATATCACAGAAAGATTGCAGCCTGTCTGCCAAAGCCGGGGGAGGCTGCAGAGTTTAATATCTATACTCAAAAAAGAGAGGTGCCTCTTATCAGAGGGTACAAAAATCGGGGAGTAAAATGGATAGAAAATCTCACACAGGCAAAGGTTATCAAAATCCGGTCTGATGATAATGTCCCTTCAGGAACCATAAAGGTGGAAAAACTATGAATTTTGTTTCGGGGTTTACAGCAATCATCGGCCCTCCCAATGTAGGCAAATCAACGCTTTTAAATCGTATTTTAAAGGCAAAAATATCAATAGTTTCATCCAAACCTCAGACAACACGAAACCGAATTCTGGGTATCTACAATGAAACCGGATATCAGATAGTTTTTATGGATACACCGGGTATTCACAAAACCAGAACAGCCCTTCATAAAAGCATGGTTAATTCAGCTCTGGCAGCATTTCAGGAGGTTGATAGTCTGCTCCTGTTGATTGAAATGATCCACCCGAATGATCCTGAAATTCCCCTGATTATCAAAAATCTGAAATCGATTAAAAAACCCTGCATACTGGCAATCAATAAGATTGACCTGGGGCCGAGAGATCAACTCCTGGAAATCATTGATGACTTCAAAATAAAATATGAATTTGAGGCAATCATACCCGTTTCCGCACTTAATGGTGATGGCGTTGATATTCTTCTGGAAGAACTGAAATCAAGGCTTGTTAATGGGCCACAGTATTTTCCCGCGGACATGAAGACTGACAAGCCCGAGTCTTTTATTGTTTCAGAGATTATCAGAGAAAAGATCTATTTATATTTGAAAAAGGAACTGCCTTATTCTTCTGCCGTAACAGTGGAAAGAATTGAAGAGAAAACGGGGAAAAATATGCTTTTCATTTCGGGCATTATTCATGTGGAAACAGATTCACAGAAAGGAATACTTATCGGCAGGAACGGCAGGATGATAAAAAATATTGGGCAATCAGCAAGGCTGGACTTGGAGAAGTTTTTCGGCATAAAAGTATATCTTGATCTTGCTGTTAAGGTGGACAAGAACTGGAGCAGGGATCCAAAGGCCCTCAGCCGTTTAGGTTATTGACAATAATTGATTTTGACCCTGAAAAGTTGCATACAGGGCCGAATCAAAGTCTTTATCATTTACGATCTTTGAAGATAGGCATATTTTCATAGACGTCCACTTTATTCACAGAAGTGAAACGGTCATTTCGCCTGCTCATCAACCCATGATTCATGTGAGTGCAGGATCTTCCAGCCGGCATGCTCTTTCTTCCATACCATCGTGAATACATGCGTGGATTTGATCGCTTGTCCACCCTTCAATCGCATCTCGGTCTTATTCTGGCTCGTCATAAGCGCTACATCGGAAGTCAAGGGGGTAACCTGCACGGCCAATGGCTCCAACTGCTGGCTCTCTCGCGTCAAGAAATAGGACGTGATTGTGTCCACCCAGGCACTGCGCGCAGCGAAATAGTCCGTGCCGGCAAAAGCGGACACAAACCCATCCTTGCTGTAATGCTCAGACCATGCGCGATCGTTCTTATTGTTTATTGCAGAGACCAATTCATTGAATTGATCTCTCACTTGTTTCCGGATAGTCTCCTTATCCGCCTCTGATAGTGTATTCATGTCTGATTCCTTTCCAATCGTCGTGGCCTCTTGTGCCGATATAGTGAACGTACAGGCAAACGTCATTATGAAGAACAAAAACGTGAGTGCTTTCATCTGGAACTCCTTTGCGGGTCTAACTCAGTGGAATAAAGGACGTCCATGATATTATGCGTTTCCTTAAACTAAATCAAGATGATTGTCACGTGTAATAGATTCTCCTCTTAAAGGCAATCTGGTTATCGCTGACTGACTCATTCGGAGAACTGCTCCGCGGGCAGACCTTCGTTCTTGACAGATTGTCGCATATCATAAAGGAGAAAGAATCAACCGAAGACGCTACCCCTTTATTCCCGGCGCCACTGTTCTTGCGATTCGTGCCATTCTAAAAATAGATCAAATGCGCTGGCTTTTGTCATTGATCAAGCAAGGTGTTCCTGGAACTGCATTCACCTTGCTGGGCGCGGCAATCCAAATGAACACAATGGACAATATTATGACCACGATACCGAGGACAAAGGCCCACTGATAGCTTTGGGTACTATCGAAAATATACCCGCCTATCCAGGCCCCCAAGGCTCCGGCAATCCCTATACCTCCCTCAATCAGACCATATGTTAGCCCGAATCCTTTCCCTTTAAAAAGATCAGCGGCAGTGGCCATATACATTGGTGCGGATGAACCCCAGCCCATACCGAACAGGATGGAAAAAGTGTAAATAAATGTCCTCGATTCGAGGGTTTGTATGAGAATTAAAGAAAGCAACCCGAGGCATGTGCACATCATGCCCATGGTAAAAGTAATCTCACGCCCGATACGATCAGAGAGCCCGCCCCAGAAAATTCGAAAAACGGATGAAATGATCCCTATTATGGCGAAGACGAGGGCTGCTGTCATCTTATCCTCACCCTGGTCTACCAAAAACCTTACGTTGTGAACCAGAACAATGTAAATACCGATGATAGACAGGAAGGGGAAAGTAAACATCGCCCAGAACCTGCCTGTATGGATTGCCTTGCGTAAGGTCCAGTCCGTTTGAGCAGGCTGCGAATCCATGGAACGTTCCGCCCCTTCATCAACGCAGGTGTCCTTTGTATCGATGCCGTCCGGCTCAAGGCCAAGTTCCTGGGGATGGTGTCTCAGGAAGAGACCATTAAGGGGCAATAATATCAACGTGACCAGTCCTCCCGTTATAATGAAGGTTACTTGCCACCCCCACCATGAGATAAGTTGTTGTGAAAAAGGAACCAGCAAAAATGTCCCCATCCCCATTCCGGAGACAGCGATGCCGCTGGCAAGGCCCCGCTTCTTCTCAAACCAGTGAGCGATAATGGCTGAATAGGAGATAATCCCAATGGCCGTAATACCGGCCCCCACAAGGACACCGTAAAGCAGATAGAACTGAGTCAAACTCTCAATCAAGGAGCAGAGGATCAACCCGAGAGACAGGAGCAATATGCCGGGAACGATCACACGGCGCGGCCCAAACCTGTCGATTAGTGCGCCCACCAGAGGCGCCAGCAGGGTATAGATAATGAGGGCCATGGATTGGACGCCTGCAGCACTGCCGCGATTCCATGAGAAGTCCTCCAGCAGGGCGACATAAAATACAGAAAAACTTGTACGGATTCCAAGCCAGAAGGCCATGGAAACAAAGGCTACCCCAACAATGACCCAACCATAATAAAAACGCGAAGATGCAATTTTGTTTACAATACTCATGGTTTCTCACCAAAAAGTGGATGTTGGTGCGTTAGAAATATCGCTCGTCCCCCCGTTTGCATGGAGAAGTGTTTTTTCTCTTGATTGACCCCATCAACCACAGATGTTCTCCATGCCACACTCCCTTTATCAGACAAGAATGGGGTCAAGTCGGCTCTAGAATGGGGTCAAGTCGGCTCTTGACTCTTTATGATGCTTTCAACCAATTCTTCTATCCTCATTCTTAAACCCCTGTCAGCTTTCAGCCCTGATTTCATTCTTTCTAGAAAACAACGGTGTCCAAAAATCTACCTCAAAAAGATGCGTAGATTCGCTGTAAAGGCCCCAGAGCCTCCCGCCACGAAGTGTTCATGAACAAGTAGTTACGTAACCAACGAATAAATTTTACTGACCTCTG
>Ga0209408_1000293_pt1 | contig 40539 bp, 34 predicted proteins | sample AD_UKC107_MetaG_FD_184422 | JGI IMG/M metagenome (GOLD analysis project Ga0209408, IMG submission 184422) | Active sludge microbial communities of municipal wastewater-treating anaerobic digesters from Hong Kong - AD_UKC107_MetaG (SPAdes)... | ecosystem: Engineered > Bioreactor > Anaerobic >... | reverse complement strand
GGAAAGGATTTGAGAGAGGGAAAGGTTACTCTGCCCCTGATATATACCGTATCTGGTCTGGAGGAATCAGAGAAAGAAAGAATAAAGGACCTGTTTTCAAGCGGATCTCCCGTGGAGGAGGATTACATAAACCTGGTTAAGCTGGTAAGAGCAAAGGGCGCAATTGAGAGGATCAGGCATGAGGCTCAATCTTATGTTAATGAGGCTCTAAAAAGTATAAGCGTGTTTCCTGATTCACCGGCAAAAGACGATTTATTAGAGTTAAGTCAGTATATAATCGATCGGGAATATTGACGGATTCCCGGCAGGAACCTTATTTATTTTCCGAAGGGACATATCGGAAACCTGCATTCTTGACAATTAAGGCATAAACCGCCATGGGCCATTGATGCTATGTCTTTTCTTGTTATTATTTCCCCTGCCAGTATTCTTGGAAGGATAAGGTCCAGGATAGTGGTCCTGTAAAATAGAACACATCCAGGCAGGCCGAGAACCGGTGTATCACCTATATGTCCGTATAAAAACATGGCTCCTGGCAGCACGGGTGTCCCGTATATAATATCTTTCACCCCGGCATCTTTAATGGCTATTCGGGTCTTGTCATCAGGGTCAACACTCATTCCGCCTGCCACCAGAATAAGCCCCGCTTTCTTTTCTACAAGCTCATTAATACATTTGATTATATATTCTTTTTCGTCAGGTGAAAAAATTATATCTTCAAGCCGGCAGCCAAAGAACCTGAGTTTTTTTCTGACTATTGGAACGAATTTGTCATCAATAAGGCCGTTGTAAACCTCGTTTCCGGTGACAACAAGGCCTGCCTGAGGCCGGGAAAGCCTTTTTACTGAAAAGATTCCGTTAGATGACTGGGCTATTTTAACAGCGTAATTGACTGTTTCTTTGTCAATAATCAGGGGTATTGCTCTTGTAGCGGCTACTATTTCCCCCTCTTCAACAAAGATATTGTTGTGCCGTGAGGAGCAACTGATATCCGGGACAAGATTAAACTCTGTAAGTGCCTCAATATTGACCTTAAGCAGGCCTCGATGGGCTGATTTGAGTGATATTTTACCTTCTGATGGTTTGTTTTCGAAGATTATTCCAGGGCCTGCCAATGCCCCGGCAAGTAATACTGCGGCTTCATCCTCATGCAGTTCGCCGGGTTCAAGATGAAGTATAAATATATTTTCCTTGCCGATTCTTTTAAGATGTTGAATATCTTCTTCCCTGATAATATGCCCTTTTTTAAATGCTGCTCCTTTGAACTGGCCGGGTCTTATCTCAGTTATATCATGTGCCAGGACCTTCCCCACAGCCTCTTCAACAGGAATTGCATTTGCAGAGGATTTAAATTTATGCGCCATTATTTACTGCCCTTTGCTGGCTTTCCAAAAAGCCCTCTAATTTTTCATTTATAATTCCATTAACAGGATTGCCGATGTTTTCATATGCTTATATTTAAAAAGTCACTGCCCAGAATCAGCTCTCCTTTATACGCTTTTCTGCATTGTGTTGCAATATCTGCTGCAAGACATTCCGGATAGAAATGCACCAGTACCAGTTTTTTTACCCCTGCCGAAGTGGCTATTACTCCTGCCTGGGTAGGAGTCAAATGGCCTTCGACCTCTGCTCCCTCAGGGAATGAGGACTCCAGTATCAAGGTGTCCGCACCATTAGCCAGGGTTACAATATCTTCACAAAATCCAGTATCTCCCGAATAAACAAAGCATCCTCCTGACCGGGCCTCTACACGATAAGCAATGCTTTCAGACGTATGCCTTGTCGGTCTGGTTATTATTTTTATTAAATTGTAATCTCTTTCAGATGTCTCTTCTGCCTCAAGTTCTTCAATTTGCATGATGTGCTGAGGAAGAGTCAGGTAAGGATAATAGATATCCTGTAAATGATTTATAAATTTTTTTAGTCCGCCTGGGCCGGTAATATAAAAAGGCGCCCGCTTTTTAATAACAGAAGGATTTCTTGTTGCAAAAATAAAGTGTATAAGGTCAGCTGTGTGATCAGGGTGCAAATGCGTGATGAATATCCGGCTTATCCGTTCATGTGACAGGGCTGCCTTGGCCATCTGACGCAAAGTGCCAGGGCCTATGTCAAAAATATAATAATTGCTGTTAAATATTAAAGCAATTGAAGGAGAAGCCCGGTAACTCAGAGGGACACCTGTTCCCGAACCCAGAATAATTAATTTCATGTTTGACTTTTTAGGTGTATATTTCAATTTTGTCAAGTCAAACACTTTGGAATCTTTAAGTTTAGTTCTTATAATCTTCTTTTTGAATCCCGAGTTTTTTCATTTTATTATACAAGCCTCTTGGATGAATACCTGCCATTCTTGAAACTTCTCCTACACGTCCTCTTGCTTCTTTAAGTGCCATCTGGAGATAAAGGCGTTCGACATATTCCTGCACTTCACTCTGCACCTGGGGAAGCGTTTTGTTTTTCCATGAAAGCGCAATATTGTTATCCATCTGAAGTATCTCCCTGGGCAGGGAAAGTCCTTCCTGAAAGGTGCCTGGAAAATCTCTGAGTGATATCTCCTCCGTCCTGCAAAGCAAGACGGCCCGTTCAAGCACATTCATCAATTCCCGAACATTTCCGGGCCAGGTGTACCGGCAAAGGGCTTCCATTGCAGGTTCGGAGATAAGGCTGACATCCCTTCCAATTTTTGTGCGATACAGATTAATGAAATGACGTGCCATGGCAGGAATATCCTCTTTCCTGTTACGAAGAGGGGGAATGGTAAGCATTACAACCCCCAGACGGTAAAAGAGATCCTGTCTGAAATTACCTTTTGACACTTCTTTTTCGAGATCTCTATTTGTAGCGGCGATTACTCTTACATCTACCCAGATTGGGCTTTCTCCACCTATCGGTGTTACCTCGAAGTCCTGAAGCACCCTTAACAGCTTGGTCTGTAAATGAAGCGGCATTTCTCCTATTTCATCAAGAAAGATAGTCCCGCCATGAGCAAGCTCGAATGCTCCCCTGCGTGACCTGATAGCACCGGTATAGGCACCCTGTTCATGACCAAAGAGCTCACTTTCAAGGAGCTGCTCCGGCAGAGCTGCGGTATTAACAGTTATAAAAGGTCCGGCGGAACGCGGACTTTCCGCGTGTATCGCCTTTGCAAGATGTTCTTTTCCGGTCCCTGTTTCACCCTGAATAAGTAACAGGGAATCACTTGATATAACCTGCTGAACTTCCTCCATAAATATCTGCATTTCCTCGCTGTCTGAAACAAAATCGCTTATCTTGGGTTTTATGCGTCCTCTCCGATCAAAACGGTCAATAACGTTAAGCTGCCTCCTTGATTCAAGGGTGCTTTCTATGGCTTCAACAAGACGTTTATTTGAAACCTTTGAATAAAGAACAACATCGGCTCCAGCTGCAACAAGCTGAGCATGTTCTTCAGAGGAGTCATTATCGTGGAGAATAACAGTAGTTGGGTTTTCAGGCAGGCTATTGAGCATTGCAATGCTTGAATCAACAGGGCCCGGTATAAGGGACTGACTGACAACAATGATATCGCCGCAGCTTCTCACAAGCTTTTGCCATGCAGTTCTGGCCTGTCCGAAGCATTTCACCTGGACGTCGGATAGCGAAAAACTCCTTTCAAGGTGTCTCTGTAATTCCTTGTTCTTGATTCCAAGTGCAAGCCTTATCAGCATCTTTTCCTCCAGAAAACGGTATTAATATACTATTTATTTATCATTATTCTTAGAAAACCATATATACTAAATCGGTATAAAAGTACCAATAAAAAAAGGATATAAGGCGTAAAATATTTTTTTATTAAATTTTTATCAGTAGTAACATATTGATAATAGTAGTTAATACGCAACAGCTGATGAGCTTGAATTTAATGGATAAAATGGCATGAAAAGAGCAAATAAATTATCGGTATTGCAATGCATAATATGGCTAATTTAAGTAATGGAATACCGAAAAGCTGTCTTTTTTCACTGTTATATGCATGTAACAGCTGGAAAAACCCAAGAAATTATGCTGGTTATCAAACAGGATGCCCCTGGCATATAATATGCAGGAGGGTGAAGTTATTAAAGCTCAGGGGCTTTTTCAGGTGAAAATGCATATCGCGAACTTGTAAACAGGTGAACACGACAATGGACCGAAAAAGGTTACAACATAAAGAAAATATTAGAAGGAAAAAAGAAAAATCTAATAATTACGATGAAGAAGCCTTTTATGAAGAAACAGAAGAAAATATTCCCCGTCTTAAGAAGAATGTCGGCAAGCGTTTGCATAGAAAGAGGACATTAAAAGAAGAGCTCTTAGGAATTTAAATAAAAAAAGGCTTTATTAAAAGAAGGAAAGGAGAGTGGCATGAAAGGAATAGCTGCTGTTAGAAAAGAAGAAATCGCACCAGACGCATGGGGTATTGCCTCGGCTATAGATATTTATGAATGTGATCCTGAAAAGATACGGAGCGCCGATGTAATAAGGCGTTTTGTGGTGGAACTGTGCGATCTTATTGAAATGAAGAGATTCGGCGAAACCCAGGTGGTACATTTCGGAGAGGATGAGCGCGTGGCAGGTTACTCAATGATACAGCTGATTGAGACCTCTTTGATTTCAGGGCATTTTGCAAATCTAACTAATGCCGTTTATCTGGATGTCTTCAGCTGCAAGCCCTATGATCCGGATAAGGTTAAGGCCTTTGCCGAGGAGTATTTCGGCGGGTCATACAGTTATATGAGTGTTACTTTAAGGCGTTAAAATGATCAGCATTAGAATCTGTGAGGACATCGACGAGTGCAGATTTCTCTGGGAACATTTCTGGCCGACTGAGTGCATTTTCGATCTGTGGCCGGTCAGGTACTGTTTTGCCGAGGCTTATGATCGGCAGCCATATTTTATAATTGCAGAAAATAACGGGATTATCCAGGGGATACTTCCGTTGAGCTGGATAGATGAGGAGCAGTATTATGGTTATTTTCCGGGTGAGACCTGCCAGGGCAAGACATGGCTTGAACAGAACAGGATTCCGGCCAAAAATTTTCATGTGACCGAAGAGCTTCTGTTGTCTATTCCAGGCCCGGCACATCTGCGTTATCTGACCAATATCTTTTTGCCGGCATATTATGATAATGACATTTTTAATATTGACGAAACTGGGTATCTCTTTCTGCCGGGAGCGCATAATTATTCGATGGAGAATTATCTTCAGCAGTTCTCAGGAAAAACACGAAAAAAGCTAAAGCATGAGCTGTCCAGACTTGAGGCATTTGGAGTTTCATACCGTCACGATAATATTGGGGATGTTGAATATCTCTACAGGTTGAATCAGCATGCCTTTGGAGGGCAATCTTATTTCAGCTCTTCAAGATTCCTGAGGTCGTTTGAAAATCTGGTCTCATGGCTGAATGCAAAAGGAATGCTTAGGGTAACAACCTCCCTTATAGGCGGTAAAATAGCAGCGGTCGATATCGGTGCGGTGTGGGGCATGTCTTATGTTGTACTGGCGGGAGGCACCCATCCTGATTTCCAGGGCGTTGCCAAGCTCATTAATTTGCATCATATGGAATGGGCATGTGAGCAGCATTTCGAGGCAGTTGATTTTCTTTGCGGAGATTTCGGCTGGAAAGAGCGTTTTCATCTTGAGCCGCGTCCTTTGTACGAGATCAGAATCTCCGAGGAGCAGGTTGCATGGCATGAACCTGTTTTTGAAGAGAGTATTGCCTGTGTGCAATAACACCAGGGTTCTCGTGGTTGGAACTACAACCGATTATATCGACTGGATCAGAAAGGGCAATCCGAAAAGAGCGATCTTTCTTACAGACCGTCTCATACGACAGAAAGGTGCTGAACCTTGTCCATCTCCGGAAGAAGAAATCCTATGTGATCTTTCTGATTATAATCAGTCGATACAGGCCGTAAAAAAGCACATTGCACGGAATGGTTTTTCAATTAACGGGATTGCATGTTTTGACTGCGAATCCATGGAGCTTTCATCCTTTCTCGCACAGTATCTTGAGCTTTCCTATCCTGACATCGAGACAATTAGAAATTGCCGGGATAAATATGTGTCAAAGGTCAGATGGACTGAAAACGGTCTAAAGAGTCCTGCTGCACGTTTGATTAAGTCCAGAGAAGAGGCCTCAGCATTTTTTCGTGACATAAAAGGTCCATGCGTGCTTAAACCGCTTTCCGGAAGCGGCAGCGAACTTGTCTTCTGCTGCACGGATGAAAAAAGCTGTGAAAAGGTTTTTAATATAATTGACAGTGGGATAAGGGAGCGGCAGGCAAATCGAATGTATCACCTTCCTGATCCTGAACAGGCAAAGGTGATAGCAGAAGAGCTAATAGAGGGCATTGAATTCAGCTGCGATTTTATGATAGAAGATAACAGCCTGGAAGTTATCAGACTTACCCGGAAGATCCATTCTCCTGCCGGGCCGTTAGGCACTATCCGCGGATATGTCCTTACAGATTCACTGCCTGACGGGATTGAGGAGGACCATTTTCTTCATATTCTTCATAAGGCTGCGAGTTCACTCGGAGTTTGCAGGGCAATCTGCATGCTCGATTTTGTTGCACGGGGTCACGAAATAATCCTGCTTGAACTGACTCCGCGACCCGGCGGCGACTGTCTGCCTTTTCTTCTTCGAAGGGCATGGGATTTTGACATCCTCACTTCGGCACTTGATTTTGCACAGAAGAGACGGCTCAGATTTTCTAAACCTAAAAATGTTGAATCATATATCGGTTTGAGGCTCCATGCTTATCACGGGGGCATACTGGAAAGAATTGATACGGAACGCCTGAGACAGGATGCGAGAGTGTGTGAAATCTTCCTGACTAGGGGACCTGGACATCTCATAAGGATGCCTCCTGAAGATTATGATTCCTGGCTTCTGGGGCATGTTATTTTTAAGCCTTACTACGAACCGGACTTTGAAACGCAGTGTAATCAGCTTTCGGATTCTTTGAGAGTGGAGATTAATTAGCTGACAGCTTTATCAAATTTCGGTTTCCCCAAAAATGTGGGATTTGAGAAACGGGATTGTCCATCAACTTTAGTCACTAAGGCGTAAATAACAGAAAGGTTTTAAATTTTGATGGTAATGAAGGAAGTCTACTTAACTTGTCATTTCGAGTGAAACGAGAAATCTTTAGTCCTTAAATATTGACAATATAGTGTATCTACTGAATCCTTCCATGCGGTTTAAAACCAAGATTCCTCGCTTTGCTCGGAATGACAGAAGCGAAACATGTAGAATGACATATTCGCCGGATTTGATCTTTTTATGAATACATAAATTTGAGCATATTAATATATACCTCTTATCAGCGACATAACTGACGACAAAAATTGTATTTTGATATTGCATCAGAATAATTAGATAAAAGGCATACAAATCTGATGGATAAAGAAGACGCAATAACTATCAAGGAGTTAACGCCTGTTTTTGAACACAGGACTTCTCTGCTTCCTGAGAAGGAATTAAAGAGTTTTGTGGAATATTATTTCTCTCGCAGGGATAAATACTTGGGTATTCTTAAAAAGAGTCCTCCTCCTGCCTATATACTTGAAACATCGGTGCTTAAAGAAAAAGCTGGTCACTTTAAAAGGGTGTTCCAGGATGCTCTACCTGATGTTGGTTTTTATTTTGCTGTTAAAAGCAATAATTATCCGGATGTCTCAAAGGTCCTCATTGAGTGCGGTTTCGGGCTGGATGTTTCCAGCGGTCCTGAACTTGAAATGGCCCTGGGGCTTGGCGCTCGGGATATCGTATTCAGCGGGCCCGGAAAGACAAAAGAAGAACTAACTCTCGCCGTCATGAATTCGGAAAAAACAGTAGTGCTGCTGGACAGCTTCGGTGAGCTCGAAAGGCTTGAAAAAGCGGCCGCCTTAAATAATAGCATTGTCCGTGCCGGTGTTCGCCTGACAACAAACCCTGAGGGCCTCTGGAGAAAATTCGGCATTGTTTTAGGTGACCTTTTAAATTTCTGGGAAGATGCCGGAAAATGTCCCCATATCCAGCTGACGGGACTGCAATTTCATTCAAGCTGGAATATGAATCCGGATGCACAGATAGATTTTATAAAGAAATTAGGCAGGGTTCTGGCCGGCATGCCCGATAATTTCAGGCAGGCTGTCAGGTTCATTGATATCGGGGGAGGGTACTGGCCTCAACAGGGTGAATGGCTTCAGAAGTCCGGGACGCCTGAAGGCATACTGAAAAAGGCCCTTGGAAAAGAGGAAAGATCAGCCAAAGATCATTTCATGGTTCCTGCCCGGCCAATTAGATATTTTGCAGAACATCTCGGCATGGCCATAAGCAGGCATATTCTTTCTGTCGTGGATTGCAGGATATGCCTTGAACCCGGCCGATGGATCTGTAACGATGCAATGCATATTCTCATATCTGTAATAGACAAAAAGGTTCCTGATCTTGTTGTTACCGATGCAGGGACGAATTCAATCGGATGGGAGAGGTTCGAGACTGACTATTTTCCCGTTCTTAATCTGACCAGACCTTCTCTGAAGGAAATTCCCTGCGATATACTTGGATCCCTTTGTACGCCTCATGATGTCTGGGGGTATTCATACTGGGGAGAGGATATTCAGAATGGAGATATACTCATGATACCTATGCAGGGAGCCTATACATACAGTCTTCGACAAAATTTCATAAAGCCTCTGCCGGGGGTTGTCGTAATTTAGATTTATTTCTTAAGTTCTGTATCAGGTATTTTGAACAATACTGATTCAGATCCGGCCCCGTTCTTCATTTTGCCTGAATTCCCAGATCAAGAATCAGGATCTTTTCCCGAATCAGGCCTGACCGATTTAGACAGTGATATTGTGAACACGTTGTGTTCCTTCTCCTGTGTAAAAGAAAGAAACCCGCCCATTTCTTTCAGCAATCGGTATGAAAGGGACAAGCCTTTGTTTTTCTGGTGATCGTTAAAGGGTGAAGAAAATTCATCAGGATGATCTGCAGCCGCTTTTATTCTTCGAATCCTGAATTCCACATGGATATGATCTTCGCCTTCAAAGGTATTGATGTGAAGAATTTCAGGCTTCTCAATCCCTTTGTATGCATTTCGGATCATATCAATAAAAATTTCCGATAAAAGATCATTATCACAGTAAATCAAAGGAAGGGATGGTTCCGTTTTCACTCTTAACTCAAGTGCTATTTGATTTATTTCAGTTGAGAGCCTTTCAATGCATTCGGCAAGCAATCTATTTATATCACATTCCAGATATGTCACCTCCACCGGTCTAAGATAATCAGTTACTCTGTGAAGTATTTTTTCAAGTCTCTCTGACTCTTCAAGGATAATATTCAGCTCGGGCAGATCCGGATTCGTCTTTTTAAGCCTTTTTGCAAATCCGCCTATTGCAACAAGAGGATTCCTGATTTCATGAGCTACTTCGGCTGAAACAGCTCCAAGCACATTCAGCTTTTCCTTTTGTACAATGGCCTTTTCAAGAAATACACGGTCACTTATGTCGATAATTATGCCTTCTATGTGGCTCTCACCATAAGCATTATCCTTTCCCGTCGTTGAAATTGAATTCAGGATAGCATGGATCACATGTCCATCTTTGTGCAATAGCCGGCACTCTACTGAAAACCTTGAATCCGCTGTCTTAAAGGCTGACAGAAAAAGGTTCCTGATGCGATGCATATCTTCAGGATGGATCCTCTCGAGAAACCAGTTCGGGTCACTTAAGGCCTCTATTGGCCAATAACCGAGTATCCATCTGGATGCACGGCTGATAAAATCCAGGCAAAAATCCTTCCGTATCACAAAAATAATGCAGGGAACATTCTGTACCAGATCAAAATACCGCTGTTCAGCCGCCGTGATCTGTTTTTTAAGTACCTGTCTTTCCTGAAAACGCTGAAGCGAGAGCCTGAAGTCATTTATTCCAAAAGGTTTTTTGAGATAATCATATGCACCTGCCCTTATGGCCTGAATAGCATTGTCAAATGACCCGAATCCGGTCATGAAGACAATTTCGAGAAAAGGATCAATCTGCCTGAGTCTCGATGATAATTCAAGGCCGCTCATTTCAGGGAGATTGATATCCAGGAAGGCCAGGTCAAAGTGATCCTCTATGGAAGTCTTTATGGCCTCTCTGGGGTGTGTGCATGCAGTGGGTTTGTATCCTTCAGAACGCAGAAGTTTGGCAACCATCTCACATAAAGCCGGCTCATCATCTACCACAAGCACTTTACCCTTGGAAGGTTGTTTGATGTCGCTCATATATTGCTCCAGTACGGATTGAAAAATGGCAGGCTTATTAATCCAACCGGATGACATTTACAGGATAAAGGATGCACATGCGGTAGGCAAGGGAAATATTGGTATTAACTAAACCCGCCGCATATGCAGGCGGACCCGGACAGGTTTTACCGATCCGGAAAGAGAGTATTTTTGAGTTTTTACGAGCCCATAAAGTTCGAAATGTCTAAAGCCATCAGAGAAAAGCAGAAGAGACTTTTTCAATTATAAGAACTTAAATACAGGACAGACTTTGTACTCTTTTAAATTTGACAAATAAGCAAATTATTTCTAATATTCTTTTTATAAAAGCGACTTTTTTCAAACCAAATTAACCTCAATCTACATAATCAATTTATTATAAAAATCTCAATCGTTATCGCTGATATGCTGGTGCAAATATATAAGGGTATGTAAAGCTGGAAATCTGCAGGATTAAAAGAATCCTCCTGCAAAGCGGAAATACTGGAGGGATTAAGCGGAATTCTATCATGTCTATCCTGTTATCCTGTCAAAATAACAGGATATGCATTTGCTGTATTCTGATAACAGTCAGGGTATTTTCAGCGAACTGTTGAAACAGGGGGAGGTTATAAAAATGGAACAGGATTCAAAAACATTTAGAAAGCTGAGGAAAATATTAATCTGGTCAGGGGTTTTTTTTGCACTCTACACGATTATCGGATTTCTTGTCCTGCCCCCCGTGGTAAAACGAATTGCTGAAAAGAAGCTTATTGACACCCTTCATCGCCCCGTGTCAATCCAGAAGATTAAGATAAACCCATACGTCCTTTCCTTTGCCGTACACGGTTTCCATTTAAAGGAACAACAGGGAAGTGAAGATTTCTTTTCTTTTGAAAGGCTCTATGTCAATTTTCAGATCATTTCGGTTTTCAGATTTGCGCCCATTGTCAAGGAATGCAGCCTGGAAGGCCCTTATTTCAGTATAATTCGGAAAGGAAGCGGAGCTTATAACTTCAGTGACATCCTTGCTTCCTTAAAGAAAGGCAAACAGGCCGATGATTCTGCAAAACAGGCAGAGGGTTCTCCAGCGGGATTTGGATTTTCTGTTTCCAACATACTGATAAAAAATGGAAGTGCCGATATATCAGATCAGCCGATGCAGAAGGTCCACTCGGTAAGGGATGTTAATATAGGCATACCCTTTATCTCCAGCATGGAAAGTCATGTGCAGGTCTTTGTAAATCCCAGTTTTTCAGCCCTGATAAACGGCAGATCTTTTCTTCTTTCCGGAAAAACCAAGCCCTTCGCCGATTCGTTTGAGACAGTCATGAATATCAGGCTCGAGAATATCGATCTTCCCCACTACTATGCATATATACCGGTAAAATCTGAGATTCAAATGGAACAGGGCGCCCTTGATGTGGATGTTGATGTCTCCTATATCGAGTATAAAGACAAATCCCCCGAACTGACAGCCGCAGGAGAAATATCCCTGAAAAACCTGTTCTTAAAGGGTTCATCAGGTGCCGACCTGCTCAAACTCAATCTGCTCCGTCTGGTGCCGGATCGTTCAAATATTCTATCTGGAGATATTTCTTTCTCTGAGATCATGATTGATTCCCCTGAGATAAACCTCACGCGCAATGAACAGGGAGAAATCAACATCCTTAAATTATTTCCTGTCTCTGAAAAGGAAGGACAGAGCAAAAATCAGAGTGCTTCCCGAAATATGTTTGTTAATGTAAAGAACTTCAATCTGAGATCCCTTAAAATCACGTTGTCTGATGCATTCAAGACGCATGCCGGGAGTCCTGACCGGAGTGAGCTTTTCAGCCTCCCTCAATTTGATATATCTGGTTTGATGCTGGACTCCGGTAAACAGGAAATTCTTGCTGAAGAAATTGCAGCCCTTCAAGGGGAAATCTGGCTTGGAAGGACGGAAAGCGGTGATCTGTGGATGGATATTTTTAAAGTAACGGGAGACCTGAATAAGACGGAATCTCATGATCAGGCTGAAGGGACACCGTGGAATGCAACGATCCGGAAATTCTCTCTGCATAAGTTTCAGATTAAATGCGAGGATCTGGCATCTCCATCCGGCGGAGGTGATCTGAATTTTGAAAATTTCAGCGTGCTTGTGCAGGACCTTTCAAACAAGCCTGATTCAAAGGGCAATCTTGATCTCTCTTTTGCCCTGAATCAGACAGGGTCTGTCGAGACCGGAGGATCCTTCAGCATAAATCCCATATCCGCCGATATGGATGTCTCAGCCAAAACCCTTGCACTCGGATGGTTTCAGCCGTTTTTTGAGGACTATATTGGCATTATCGTCTCGGATGGAAAGATCTCCGCCAGTGGAAAACTAAATGTAATGTCCGAAGATGATAAAGAGATCAGCATTGCATGGAAGGGGGACGCTAAACTTACATCTCTTAAAACCCTCGATAAGGCCAGGGCGGAGGATTTTCTTGAATGGAACAGCATGGATTTTAACGGTGTTCAATTCGAAAGCCAGCCGGTAAAAATCCATATAGGAGAAATCCTTTTGAATTCTCCTCAGGCAAGGGTAATAGTCCATGACGACGGATCACTCAATTTGACAAATATATTTAAAGCGCAGGCTACTAAAGATCAAAAGGCTGAATCTGAGAAGCCAGCCGAGGAAAAGACTGATGAAGAAACAGCTCCATTAATCATAGTAGACAGGGTACTTCTTCAAAATGGTAATGTCGGATTTACAGACCGTTCAATTAATCCGGATTTTTCCTCAAGCCTTGATGGCCTTTTCTGTGAGATCGGCGGGTTATCGTCGAAGGAAATAGCCAAGGGAGATCTCTTCCTGAAGGGAAATGTAGATCGTCATACTCCCTTCGAGATAAAGGGCAAGATAAATCCACTGAAAAAAGATCTGTTTCTGGATGCTGCTTTTTCCCTGAAGGGCATGGAACTTGGCCCTTTCAGCCCCTATGCCGGTAAATATATAGGGAGGAAGATACACAAGGGAAAGCTGTCCCTGGATCTCAAGTATCTCGTTGAACAAAGGAAGATCGATTCTTCAAATAGTGCCTTTATTGACCAGTTCGAGCTGGGTGAAACAGTAGAAAGTCCTGATGCGATAAGCCTTCCACTGGATCTTGCCGTAGCCCTGCTCAAAAACAGGGAAGGACAGATCAGTCTTAAAATTCCAGTGTCCGGCAGCCTGGATGATCCAGAATTCCGTATTGGCGGGGTTATCGTGCAGATGATTATGAATCTTCTCGCTAAGGCCGTTACAGCTCCATTTGCTCTTATAGGTTCTATGTTCGGATCTGAAGAGGAGCTTAACTATCTTGAATTCGAACCAGGAAGTTCGAACCCGGATGATTCTATAAAGAAAAAACTTAACACCATTGCGAAGGCCCTTTTTGAAAGACCCGGGTTGAAGCTGGATATTTCCGGGTATGTAGATACTGACAAAGACAGGCAGGCAATGGCAACTGCGCGTCTAAAGCATAATATAAAGGCCCTTAAAATCAAGGATCTGGTCAGTCAGGGAAAGGCTGCTCCAGGTCTTGATGGCCTGAAGCTTACGCCTGAGGAATACGAGTATTATCTGCGAAAAGCCTATCAACTGAAATACCCGCCTGAAAAGATGGCAAAACCAAAAAAAGATGAAAAAATCAGCATCGGGGATATGGAATCCCGGCTCAGTGCAGAGATCAGAATTACAGAAGATGATTTTCGGTTTCTTGCAAAAGGGCGTTCACTGGCCATAAAGAGTTACCTGGCTGGTGAAGGAAAAATAAGCTCTGATCGACTCTTTCTTATTCAACCTGCGTCTCTTACACCTGAAAAGGTTGAAAAAGTTAAGGAAAGCCGGGTTGAACTGGCCTTTCGTTAGAATATTCTAATTGGATTTTAAGGGAATTTAAATTTATGTTCAATCTATCGGCACGATCCGGAGGAAAACAGCATGCTCAGTTTCTTTTTCAAGAAGCAGCACATGGTTGAAACGCTTATTATGGACTATCTTGAAGACCTCAGGAAGACTCAGGAGTTTTTCAGCGGAGCGTTGAAGGTATGCTTAAAGGAAAGCAGTGAAAATGATTTTGACTTTATGGCAGAACAGACTCATAAATTCGAGTCAAAAGCTGATGACAGCCGTGAAGAAATAAAGAACCTTATGTACAGCAAAGCCTTATTACCCGAATCGCGCGGTGATATTATGGGTCTTCTTGAAGCTGTTGATGTGATCCCGGGCATCTTTCAACTGCTTTTGAATATGATCAAGACCGAAAGGATTCAAATTCCGGATTTTATTGCCCCCGACATAAAAGAGCTTTTAGACCTTTCGCTCGCAAGCTGTGATCTAATGATCAGGCAGATTGAGACTCTTTTCAAGAGGACGGGCGGTGTAAGAACCCTGGTAGCCACCATTGATTTAAATGAGAGTCACTGCGACCATATTGAACAGCGTATTATTACCAACCTGTTCGATTCAGATCTCGACCCGTTCCAGAAATTGATTCTAAAGGAATTGATAGTTACCATGGGAGATATTTCAGATCAGGCTGATCGCGTTTCTAAACGGGCAAACATTATAAGCATGAAACGAACAGTGTGATGTTATCATTTTTTAGTGCTATTTTCCTGGGATGGTCTCTGGGGGCAAATGATGCCTCCAATATATTCGGGACTGCCGTGGCTTCCAGAATGATAAAATTCTGGACTGCTGCCATGCTTGCTTCTATTTTTGTTCTCCTCGGAGCAATTCTGGAAGGCCAGGCCGGGATCAGGACGCTTCAGGGCCTGACACACCTGAACATTGAGCAGGCTGTCGCCTGCTCGCTTTCTGCTGCCGCCACGGTAACCATAATGACTCTTTTCGGGCTTCCGGTCTCCACCTCTCAGGCGGTTGTAGGCGCAATTATCGGAATAGGCTTCCTGAATCGACAGATAAATCTGGCGGGGCTTGAAAAGGTTGTCCTCTGCTGGATTGGAACACCTGTCGGAGGTGGGATAATCTCTATCATTGTATATAAGGTGCTGGCAACTTTTTATAACAGGATAACGATCAACCTTGTCCAGACTGATATTCTTCTGCGTTCAGCACTTTTGGCCGCAGGATCATATGGGGCTTATGCACTGGGAGCCAATAATGTTGCAAATGTAACTGCTGTGTTCGTTGATGCCGGGCAACTTGATGTCTTTACTGCTACTCTGCTGGGCGGATTGAGCATTGCTTTCGGTATTCTTACCTTAAGCCGCGGAGTCATGCAGACAGTTGGAAAGAGACTGGTTAAACTGGACGCCTTTTCCGCTCTGGTAGTTATCCTCGCTGAGGCAATAACCGTTCATTTATATACATTAATAGGAGTTCCCGTTTCCACATCACAGGCAGTTGTAGGAGCTGTACTCGGTATTGGGATTATTCGCGGGATAAGATCTGTGAAAGGACGAACACTTTTAAACATAATCCTTGCCTGGTCATTAACCCCGGCTGTTGCTTCTTTTATTGCAATTGCAATTGATTTTGTGATTCATCTCCAGTATGTTCCAGGGGTATGAAATGGAATATTAAGCTGTAGACTGAAAAAGTGTTTTGTTTGGGGCTTATGATCATGTAAATGGCCCCAGTTTTTTTAAACCCTCCGCGGGACTGAATTTACTGAAGTCAAGATTTCTCGCTTCGCCTCGAAATGACAAGAGATGTTGTCCTATAATATGAGGAAGACAAGATCCGCCAGCCATCCAGCCAGAGGCTGGTAAAAGGCTGATGAAATTTCGAATCATGCCATAGCGTGATGAGAAATCTTGAATAGGACGAGATTTAAAAGTAAGTGCACAATGAATGATATTTAAAATTGAGAATGGAGAACTAATATGAAGTACCGTAATGTCAGTGTTGGGTTACTGATAACATTTTTTTATTTCTCGTTTTTATATGTCTTCGCAGCGGCGTCTGATTTGCCGGAGGGATTCGTTTATCTAAATGACATTGTTCCGGATATTGTTCTGGAAATGCGTTATTGCACGGAAGATAATTTCATCGGAAAGCCGGTGGATGGATACCATAGTCCTCGATGCATTATCTCAAAAGAGGCTGCTCTGGCCCTTAAAAAAGTTCAGGATGACCTGAAAAGGTTTTCGCTGGGTCTTAAGATTTATGACACCTATCGACCACAGAATGCTGTAGACCATTTTGTCAGGTGGGCAAAAGATCTTCGGGATACAAAGATGAAAGAAAGGTATTATCCAGATGTTGAAAAAAAGAATTTATTCAGAGATGGATATATTGCGAGTAAATCCAGTCATTCAAGGGGTAGTGCTGTAGATCTGACAATTGTGTTTTTTGATGAAACGGATAATGCATGTGAACTGGACATGGGAACCGGTTTTGATTTTTTCAGCCCTGAATCCTGGCCGGTTGATCCGACCATGAAACCTGATGAACGTGCCTGCCGCATGCTGTTACAACTGGTTATGGAAAAGCATGGTTTCAGGCATTATGAAAAAGAATGGTGGCATTTTACCCTGGATAATGAGCCTTATCCAGATACCTATTTTGATTTTGCGGTGAGATAGCCTTGATGGCTTCATGGAACTTTTTTTTCACTGAACTCCCACTGGCACCAGGCATCATCAGGATGAGGGCGGGGGGGCAGAATATGCATCGCACGGTTACGTGAGGGTCCACAACCTGAATGACATTATTGAAACATGCGTCAAAGGTTGGTTCGCAGGGGAATTCTCCCTTTCCCATCCTGACCCTCTGCTCCTGAGGAGGACAGCGTCTGCATGTCCATACAGCACGGTTTTTGGAACGCACTACATCATAACCGAATCCGGCAGCCCAGTTCATGAAATTAATGGCGCGAAGGATGTTGTCGAGACCATTGCCGAGATTCAGCAGTTCCTTGATCCTTTTTGCCTCGATCCTTGATCCGATTTTCCACATCCTGATGTCCAGTTCAAACGCGGCTTCAAGACCGAAATTTTCTTCCACGCCGCTGAACCAGAGTCAGTCAAGGGTCATCCAGTTTGCGGCATTCATTTTTACAAGTTCAATCAATGTCTGTTTTGGTAATTTTTCAAGTTCATTCGAGACGGGATTATCGAATTTTATTCTCATGAGATTTTTTGAGTGAATCTTGATAAGAGGATAATGCATTAAACCATTTCAGGCCATGTATTTTTTTGATAGAATCACTGTTTCTGACTGGAATATCAATTCTACCATTGGCTACAGTGCAATCATATACAGCGATCGGTGCACTTGCAACTTGAATTCATCTGCAAAAAAATAAATAGGCTGACATGAGTACTATATCAAAATATCAGGTGGTTGTAATAGGAGGAGGCGCCGCAGGATTGATGGCGGCTGGTCAGGCAGCCGCATCCGGGGCCAAGACCCTGCTCCTTGAGAAGATGCCTCGTGCGGGATTAAAGCTCCGAATTACAGGAAAAGGTCGCTGTAACCTTACCAATACTGCTGATTTGAATGAATTTATTAAACATTTAAGACCTGATGGGCGTTTTATGCGCCAGGCCTTTAACAGGTTTTTCAATTCCGACCTTATAGCCTTTTTTGAAGAGCTTGGAGTCCCGACTGTGACGGAACGCGGGGGAAGAGTATTTCCTGCAAGCGGAAGGGCGGGGGACGTGTCAGACGCCCTGATGATATGGGTCCGCAAATGCGGCGTGGAAGTGAAGAGCAGAACTCCGGTAGAAGCACTTCTTATCCAGGATGGACATGTTAAAGGAGTTCGGGCAGTTGACGCTTCAGGTAAAGGAAATACTGTTTACAGGTCTGATGCTGTTATCGTTACCACGGGAGGGGCGTCTTATCCTCTGACAGGGTCTACTGGTGATGGTTACCGGCTTGCAGGATCAGCAGGACATACTGTTGTGCCTGTCCGTCCCGGTCTTGTTCCGCTGGAAACGGAAGGCGGGGTTGCTTTGAGATTGGCTGGTCTGGAACTTCGCAATGTTAAGGTTTCTTTATGGGTAGACGGAAAGAAATCGGGAGAAGAATTCGGAGAAATGGGTTTTACTCCTTTCGGAGTTACAGGACCAATAATTCTAACACTGAGCAGGAAGGCCGTGGATGGAATAGGGGAGGGTAAAAAGGTATCTGTTTCTATTGATCTCAAACCGGCCCTGGACAAAAATAAACTGAATGAACGTCTTCTTCGTGACCTTGATACCCATGGCAGGCAGCAATTCAAAAGTTTATTGAAGGGATTGCTCCCCTTGAAAATGATACCTGTGTGCAATGATTTGACGCATATTCCACCTGATAAGAAAGGGCACCAGATTACTGCTTACGAGCGAAATCGGCTGGCTGAATGGCTGAAGAATTTCCGCATTGATGTTAGCGGATACCGCCCTTTTGATGAGGCAATTATCACAGCCGGCGGTGTTGATACGAAAGAGGTGGACCCTTATACTATGGAATCGAGAATAGTGAAGAGGCTTTTTTTTGCAGGTGAAGTTCTTGATATAGACGGTGATACAGGAGGTTACAATCTTCAGGAGGCATTTTCAACCGGCTGGGTTGCAGGCAGGTCGGCATTATGATATGAAGGCTTAGACATAAGCAAAGGTGCTTTTTCGTTAAACACATAAATAAATATTCGAGTGAGAATAGATTATGAATATACTTGTTACAGGCGGGGCAGGTTACATCGGGAGTCATACCTGCCTTGAGTTATTAAATGCAGGGTATGATGTCGCGGTTATAGATAACCTTTCAAACAGTCGCGAAGAATCAATGATAAGGGTCCAGGAGCTTGCCGGAAGAAATATCGTTTTTCACAAGGTTGATTTGCTTGACAAGATCGGCCTTGACAAGGTGTTTGGCTCCTCACAAATTGATGCGGTAATTCATTTCGCCGGACTGAAAGCCGTCTCTGAATCGGTAGAATTTCCTCTCCTTTACTATCAGAATAATGTCTCGGGGACTCTGAATCTTTGCGAAGCTATGAAGAAATACAATGTGAAGAATATTGTCTTCAGCTCATCCGCTACCGTTTACGGGGATCCTCATGCCGTACCTGTTACTGAGGAATTTCCTCTCAATCCTACAAATCCATATGGCCGTACCAAGTTGATTATAGAGAATATCCTGAGGGATATCTATAATGCTGATAATGAGTGGAATATTAGTCTGTTGCGCTATTTCAATCCTGCAGGCGCTCATCAAAGCGGTAGAATCGGAGAAGATCCGGGCGGTGTTCCCAGTAATCTTTTTCCTTATATTGCCAGGGTTGCAGTTGGCAAACTCAATGTCCTGTCAGTATTCGGTAATGACTACCATACTGCTGATGGTACCGGTGTGCGTGACTATATTCATGTTGTTGACGTTGCACTCGGGCATGTTAAGGCTCTGGAGAAACTTGAAAGGGCTTCGGGTGTCATTGTATTAAACCTTGGAACAGGCCGGGGTTACAGCGTCCTCGAAATCATATACGCATTTGAGAAGGCTTCGGGGAGAAAAATATCCTATAAAATTGTAGGGCGTCGTTCAGGGGATGTGGCCTCAAGTTACGCTGACCCGTCGAAGGCGGAAAGGGAGTTGGGCTGGTCTGCGTGTAGAGGCCTTGATAAAATGTGTGAAGATGTTTGGAGATGGCAGTCAGCCAATCCTAACGGATATGAGTAGCTGCTTTGGGCATATAATGTTCTGAAGATGGAGTTTGGATGGGTCAATCCGTCAATTCGAAATCCGTATCCATGACAATGATTCCAGCGGGGGACAGGTCTCTGAGTATCCGATTGATTGGAAGGCTCGATGCATTTTCCACTGGCAGTATCTGGCGTGAAGCGATTGATGGCGTTAAGGCCAGGGGCTGGGAAGATGTTGCCGTTGAAGCAGATGGGCTTGATTACATAGATGGAACAGGAATAGGTCTTCTGGTTCAATTGCGGACGATTCAAACCGAAAGAGGTAACAGGATCGATATAAAAGGGCTCAGGCCGGAGTTTAAACGCCTGCTTGACATGTTTGATCCCTCCTTCTTTACAAACATTCCTCCTGAGAATACTGAGAAAAAAAGATTTTTAGAAAAGATCGGGTATGCATCTGCAGAGTTGTTTTCAGACATGAAAAGGCTTGTTTCTTTTGCAGGGGAAATATTTTCTGCACTTTCATTCGCTTTGAAAAAGCCTTCCCAGGTCAGATGGAAGGATGTATATCTTGTGTCTGAGAAGGCGGGTATCGATGCCCTGCCAATAATAATCCTGATAGGCTTTCTTATGGGGCTTATCATGTCATTCCAGTCAGCTGTAACCCTGGAACGCTTCGGGGCCGAATTATTTGTGGCTAACCTCTTAGGTCTTTCCATGTTCAGAGAACTTGGTCCGCTTATGACAAGCATCCTTTTCGCGAGCCGTTCAGGTTCGGCATTTGCTGCGGAGATAGGAACAATGAAGGTGAACGATGAGCTTAAGGCCCTCAGTACCATGGGAATTAACCCTGTCAGTTTTCTGGCTGTTCCAAGAGTTATTGCGGCCTTGTCCATGACTCCTCTGTTAACACTTTTTTTTATTTTTTCCAGTCTTATCGGAGGAGCTGTTGTAATGCTTTCCATGGGGTATCCTCTGACCGCATATATATCAAGGGTTTTTTCATCCATAAATATTACTGATTTTCTTGGAGGGATGCTTAAGGCAGTGATCTTCAGCATGTTTGTTGCGGGGATTGCATGTCACAGAGGCCTCATGACCGGAACCGGAGCAAGCGCGGTGGGAGAATCCACTACCAGCGCGGTTGTGAGCGGGATAATCCTCATCGCGGTTGTGGACGGGGTCTTTGCAGTGATTTATTACTGCCTTGGGATATGATTTTAATGTCCTGTTAAATTCGTTGCAATGAAAGAAAAAGAGCCGATAATCAGCGTACGTAATCTGACCTGCGCCTATGGCGAAAACGTAATAGTGGATGACATAACATTTGATGTTATGCCAGGGGAGATCTTCGTTATAATGGGAGGATCAGGGTGCGGCAAAAGTACTGTGCTTAACCATATGATAGGCCTTGATATCCCGGGCTCAGGGGAGATCCTGATAGATGGTTTGAATATTGTATCTGCACAGGGCGAAACCCGACTAAAAATACTTAGTAAAATCGGAGTTATGTACCAGATGGGTGCGCTTTTCGGTTCGATGACTCTCCTTGAAAATGTGCGCCTGCCGATGGAAGAATTCACAGACCTTCCCCTTGAGGCCATGGATTTTATAGCCGGTATGAAGCTTGCGCTTGTCGGGCTCAGATCATACTCAGATCTGATGCCATCCGAAATAAGCGGAGGGATGAAGAAAAGAGCTGCCATTGCGCGGGCAATGGCACTTGATCCAGGAATACTGTTCCTGGATGAGCCTTCTGCCGGCCTTGACCCGGTAACTACGGCTGAAATTGATGAGGTCATCAAAGGCTTTTCAGAAGATCTCGGTGTTACATTTGTAATTGTCAGCCATGAGCTTTCGAGCATTTTCAATATCGCTGACAGGGTTATCATGCTGGACAAGCGGTTAAAAAAAATTGTGGCAGAAGGAGATCCACGAGAGCTCAGAGAGCATTCAGATGATCCCATTGTAAGGGAGTTTTTCCAAAGGAAAGCGGGGAATAAGGAGAGCATATGAGCCGTCAGACAAATTATTACAAGCTTGGCCTTTTTATCATAGGAGGTACGGTTTTATTTGTCCTGGTAGTAATTTTTCTTGGGGTAGGAAACTATTTCCGTGAAACACTTCTGATGGAAACTTATGTGGATGAGTCAGTTAATGGTCTTGAGGTTGGATCGCCAATCAAGTTCCGCGGAGTAAAGGTGGGAAGTGTATCCAGAATAGGTTTTGTGAAAACCAGGGGTGGTGATTTTCTTTCAAGCAGATACCGCTATGTACTGATTGAGGGAGTGCTGGGAGAAAAGTATTTTCAAGGAAGTTCCATCGCAGAAATAAAAAAGGGGCTGCAGGAGGAGATCAAGAAAGGGCTGAGGGTGCGTCCGACATCCCAGGGCATAACCGGCCAACTGTTTTTAGATGTGAATTATCTCAATCCAAAGCTGAACCCTCCTCTTGAAATTGACCGGAAAACTAAAGGTCTTTATATCCCTTCCGCTCCAAGTACCTTGAGCCGCATCGAATCCGCCTTCAACACTATTAGTGAAGCAATGCACTCGATTGATAAGGCAGAATTCAGCAGTACGATTCAGGATTTTAAGAAACTGGTGGAAGGCTTCAGGGGTTTTCTGGCTAAGGCAGATATGGGCGATTTTGGCAGGGATTTTTCCTCCGCCATAAAAGAGGCTCATATACTGATAGCACGAATAAACAGATTGCTGGAGGCGCCTGAGATTGAAACCATACTGCCTGATGCATCCAGCAGCATGGCTGGGCTTAGCAGGATAGTTGATTCATCGGGTGATGATATCATTTCCGCAGCACAAGCAATAAATGAAGCTGCCGAGGGCTTGAGCACGGCATCAAACCGGGTTTTTGATTATTTAAAACGACCTGAAATGGAAGAAGGTATTGAAAGCGTTTTCGAGGCTATAAAGAATTTGAACACAGCTTCAGTCAAGGTTAATATTGCAGCCTCGAGGCTTAACGAGGTTATGGAACGCGTTAATGGAATAGTTGCAGGCCAGCAGATAAATATTCAGGCTATACTTGAAAACACAAGGCTTGTTCTTGAAAACCTGAAGGAGCTGAGTGATGATATAAAACGCTATCCATCGGAGGTGTTATTCGGTGAACCTCCGAAAAAGGTGAGGGCCAATCAATGAGAAAAATTGTATTTTTGAGGTTTCAGTTCAGGGCTTTGCTATGCCTTTTTACTGTATTGATATCTGGCATATTTGCTTTGAATTCCTGCGTGAAAATGAACAGGCAGCCTCTGGAAAAACGTTATTACAACCTGGAGGTGTCTCGCACTCAGGAGTTAAATGAACCACTGCTGAATGCGATTTTAAGGGTGCAGAGGCTTCAAATATCTCCTCGTTTTTCAGGGCGTGAGATAGTATATAAGACGGGCGATTCAATATATGAGGCTGATTTTTATAACCTCTTTTTTATCACACCTTCTGACATGCTTACGCAGGATCTCCGTGAATGGATGCAGGAATCAAAGTTGTTTTCAAATGCTGTTGATCCGTCCAGCCTTGTCCGAACCTCTTTTTCACTTGAAGGCATTGTTAACGAGTTTTATGGCGATTTTACAAAAGAGAATGGAGAAGCAGTTGTGAAAATGCAGTTTTTCCTTATAGATGATACCTATGCGGTCAAGAAATTAATTTTTTCCGGATCATATAAAAAGTACGTCTCCATTGATAACAAATCAGCCATCTCCTTAATTAAAGGCTTTAATCAGGCCGTAACGGATGTTTTCATACAGTTGGAAGCAGATCTGCGCAAGCAGGCCGAAGAGATTGTAAAAACACATGCCCACAACTGATAAAATATTTGTCTGTTTGTGCTTATGAGGCTGTCAGTCGTCGTTCTTTTTCAATTCAGCTATCTCTTCTCTTAATCTTGCTGCTTCTTTTCTCAGGTCTTCTTCTGTTTCCTGAGGGTTTTTGCCTTCCTGAATGATGTCACCAGCTGCTTCATCAAAGACGTTTCGGTATGCTACTGTCAATATGCAGGCATGGATTGGAGCAGTGATAACCACACCAATTCCGCATGCAATAGCACCGATCCCGCCGATAATTCCTGAGACAATCGAAAGACCTAAAAAAGGCCAGAAATTGGTTTTTACCCTGTTGAAGCTCTCGACCGATGCCGGCCAGAAGTCCATTCGCCTGTCAACAATCAGAAAAAGCCCGAACATCAATGCTGCCTGAGCTGCGTAAAAAAGAAAAATTGTAAGGATCTGTCCTAAAATAGGTATAAAGGCCAGGATAAATGAGGCTACAAAAAAGGCTATTCCCCAGATAAGGACAAAAAGAAAGGAGTTTAAAAAGAAATCAAAACCCTTAAACACCTGTCCTGCTTCAGGTTTTGGCTCTTTCTTGTCAAATAGACTCAATGTAATAATCAGAATACCGGCTACCATTGGGCCGGATAAAATTCCAAATGTAACAGCGCTGATTACAAAGGCAATTAACGAGGCCAGAACAAGTACGACGAAATTTTCTTTGTAAAGACCAAAACCCTGCTCTATCCACTCACTGAATTTTACTTCTTTCTTATCCATTGCGATTTCTCCTTTCTTCAATTCACCTTTTCATTTAAGATTAGTATTGAATCATAAATACAATGAAAAACGGATTCTAAAGCAAATAAATAAATAAAGAACATTCCTCATGACGGGAAGTAATAAATATTTTACGGATATTATATGGTCTTTCCATTATTTTGGAAAGGAATTATTTCTTGAAGGTTTAATACTGCAGATTCATAAAGTTATTCCCTGTTGACCAAAGAAGTACCGAGAAAAGATCAATAAGGTGACTTAGAAAGAACTTCCTGTAAAAGCCGGAATTACTGGCTTGTATTAGATAACTTCTTTTGCTAATATTCTTGGTATATTAGCGGTTTTAGCATACGGCAGATTTACATCATATATGTCTAATATTGCTCAATTGCAGGATAATTTATATCCCCGGACAGATTATATTTTATAAAAGGCTCCCAGAGCCCTATTGATTCTGAAAGGTATTATTTAAAGGAGAAAAGGGTGCGTATTAAAGGTTTAATTTGCTTTTTTGCTGGTCTTACATTAATTTTTATGTCTGCCTTTTGCAGAAAGCCAATAGATTTTTCAGAAATAAAACACTACCCCTTAGACAACCTTGAAGGGGTTATTACCAGATCAGATGTCCGAATAGATAAAGAGATAACAAGTGACGGAAACGGCTCATTATGCATTACTACAATAGAGCCTGCTACGGTAAGACTGTATGAAACAGGAGATATTGACATCGAGAATTCCAGGCTGATCTATCAGGCCAGGGTCCGAACTGAAGGTGTTGAAGGGCAGGTATATATAGAAATGCTGTGTCATTTCCCCGGAAAAGGTGAATTTTTCTCCCGAGCTATTCAGTCACCTTTATCCGGGAGCCAGGGGTGGACAAAGCAGGAGACACCTTTCCTGTTAAAAAAAGGAGAAAATCCTGATAATGTAAAAATCAACCTCGTTGTTGAAGGGAAAGGAAAGGTGTGGATTGATGATATTCGTCTGCTAAAATGTAAATTATAAACTATGGGAGAGAATATGGACGGAAACGATTCAGGGGCCAGCTCCAGGATACCCATATTTAATGCCGAAACAGGGAGAGTTGAGAAAGTCGAGCGGATAGTTAAATCAAATGCGGAATGGAAGAAAATTCTAACATCTGAACAGTACCGTATTATGCGGGAAAAGGGTACTGAAGCGCCCTTTACAGGGAAATGCGAAACAGGCGAGCCAGGTGGAATTTACAAGTGTGTCGCATGCGGAACTGATTTATTCAGGGTTGATGAAAAATTTGAATCAGGAACAGGATGGCCAGGTTTCTGGAAGCCTGTTTCAGAGCTGAATATCAGGGAGGAGCATGACGACAGTCACGGGATGGAAAGGACTGAGGTGCTGTGTGCGAGATGTGGCGGGCACCTGGGCCACGTTTTTAATGACGGACCTGCACCCTCCTACAGACGCTATTGCATAAATGCAGCCGCATTAACATTTTTTCCTGCCCAAAAAAACGGACTGGGGCTTGAAAAAGCAGTTTTTGCAGCAGGCTGTTTCTGGGGCGTGGAAGAGACATTCCGTCAAACAAAAGGCGTAATCTCGACCCAGGCAGGTTATACGGGCGGCCATACAAAAGATCCCGATTATGAAGCTGTTTGTACGGACAGGACAGGGCATGCCGAGGCCGTTTTAGTCGAATATGACCCTTCTGTCATATCATATGAAGAGCTTCTCACAATATTCTGGACTATGCATAATCCTACAACTCCCGATCGACAAGGTCCTGATATCGGTTCTCAGTACAGATCCGCTATTTTCTATTTTGATAAAAGTCAGCGGAGATCTGCAATCGCTTCATTGGAAAAAATACAGGCATCCGGAAAATATAAAGATAGAATTGTTACGGAAATTGTCCCTGTAACGGCATTTTATCCTGCAGAAGATTATCATCAGAAATATTATATGAAAAGCAAAGCTCCCTCCTGTACCCGATAGGATATTACTGAAAATGCCGGTTGAAGTCTTAAAAACAGCCCGTTTTTATCTTAAAAATACAATAATAAATTAGATGCAATGAATAAAAACAGAAAAGCCGTCTGGGGATGGGCAATATACGACTGGGCGAATTCAGCCTTCGCAACAACAGTCATGGCCGGTTTTTTCCCTGTATTTTTCAAGCAATACTGGAGCTGCGGCGTTGATGTCAATATTAGCACTGCCAGGCTTGGATTAGGAAATTCCCTGGCAAGCCTGCTGGTGGCATTAATGGCGCCCGTGCTCGGCGCAATTGCAGACAGGGGATCGGCAAGAAAAAGATTCCTCCTGTTTTTTGCATATCTGGGGGTACTCATGACGGCATCCCTTTTTTTTATGCATAAGGGCGAATGGGCATGGGCTATTTTTGTATATTGCATGGGTATAATAGGATTTTCAGGGGCAAACGTTTTCTATGATTCTCTCCTTCCGGGCGTTGCGACTGAAAACAACATTGATTATATCTCAGCACTTGGTTACGGCATGGGTTATCTGGGCGGAGGTATTTTATTCCTTATAAATATCCTGATAACAATAATGCCTGAAAGATTCGGACTTAATGATTCTGCTCAGGCTGTTAGATATTCTTTTGTTTCAGTTGCTCTCTGGTGGGGTTTGTTCACAATCTTAACAGCATTATGGGTACCGGAAGAGAGGCATTCTAAATCTTTAAAAGAAAGAAAGAATTTTATCAGGGATGGAATAAGTCAATTTACTGGTACGTTCAGAGAGATTAGTCGTTTGAAGACCGTTTTTCTGTTTCTGCTTGCATACTGGTTCTATATTGACGGAGTAGACACGATCGTGCGTATGGCTGTTGATTACGGCATGTCTCTGGGGTTTAATCACAATGATTTGATTATTGCTCTTTTAATGGTTCAGTTTATCGGGTTTCCGTCCGCTTTAATATTCGGGAAATTGGGCCAGTTTTGGGGAGTACGGAAATCGATTTACCTTGCAATAGGTGTATATATGTGCGCGACCTTATGGGGAGCCCTGATGACTGAGAGGTATGAGTTTTATATACTTGCAATAACAATTGGTCTGGTCCAGGGTGGCATACAGGCCCTGAGCCGTTCATATTATTCCAGATTTATTCCTGAAGGGCAGGCTGCTGAATACTACGGATTTTTTAACATGCTTGGAAAGTTTGCAGCCATCTGCGGTCCGGCTTTGATGGGCCTGGTTGGACTGACTGCAAGAGGGATGCTGATGCCTGATTCACCTTCGCCCGGGCAAATAGAGCATGTCGGGAGGCTTGCCTCACGCTGGGGAATTGCCTCATTAATTGTATTATTTTTGATAGGGGCCATACTTTTTTACTTTGTGGAAGAAGAAAAGGGCAGGGGTTCAAAGGGATCTGCTGTCGTTTAGAACAGGGAAAAAGATTTCTCCGGCATAGAGGAAATATTTATAAACATTGTATTACAACACAGTCTCCAGAGGGAGAAATTCAGACTTTTCGGTATATAAGTTTTAAGATTTCCTGTATCACTCGAAATGGCAGGTAGCTGAGATGTTTTTTATACGGCATCATTATTTATTGTTCGATATATACCGAGCAGAACCGTTTTTGATGTGTATATTACGGATTGCCCGAATCCTCTCAAGGACCGGAGGGTGGCTGTAAGTCAGAAAGACCTTAAGCGGATGAGGAGTAAGGTTTATCAGGTTTTCAATGCTTAGCTTTTTCAGCCCGGAGATCATGGATTCAGGTTTCATGTATGTTGCTGCCGAAAAGGCATCTGCATCATATTCATGCCTGCGGGAAAGCATATTGCCGAAAACAGAAAGTATCATTTCAATAGGGGAATAGAGCAGGCCGAAAAAAAAGAGGCTTGCATAGATTGAAGTGTTCTGCATTTTAAATGCCGCGAATAATTCACTGTTATTGATAAAGAGTGACAGTATAAAAAACATTAGGCCGGTAGTAATGATGGAAATGATTACTGTCTTCAGCACATGTCTTTTTTTGTAATGGCCCATTTCGTGGGCAAGAATGGAAACCAGTTCATCGACCGTATGCTTTTCTATAAGGGTGTCGAATAAAACAATCCTTCTGAATTTGCCGAAAGAAGTAAAAAAGGCGTTGGATTTTGTGGATCGTTTTGATCCGTCCATGGTAAAAACCCCTTTCATCGTAAAATCCTGTGAACCGGCGTAATCCTCAATGGCTTTTTTGAGAGGGCCGTCTTCCAGGGGCAGGAATTTATTGAATAGAGGCATGATAAGCACGGGTGCAATAAACAGCAACAGGAGCTGGAAAATTGTTACCGCTATCCAGCAGTAGATCCATGCCCATTCCCCTGTCTTTTCAAAGAACCACAATATGCCGGATAATATGATACCGCCGATAATCGCAATAAGCAGCCAGCTTTTCAATATATCCAGGATAAAGGTTTTTGGCGTTGTCTTGTTGAAACCATATTTTTCTTCTATTATAAAGGTTTGGTATATAGAAAAAGGAATATGTATTATCTGAAACAAAAGCATGAGGGTCGCCGTGAAGATCAGGCCTGTTGGGATACTGCCCAGATTAAAGCCCCGTGCAAACTGGTCAATGATATTGAATCCCCCGAATAGTATAAAGAGGATTATAATTAAGGTATTAACAGTATCGTTTATTATTCCAAAGCGGGTATTTTCTTTAAGATACTCCTGAGATGTCCTGTATCTTTCCTCATCATAGTGCCCGATAAACTCATCAGGCAGTTCAGTCTTAAAATGCCGCACATCCAGGATATCAATTAAAGTATCCAGTAGATATGTGCCGATCAGGATTGCAAGAATTATTATAAGATATGTATTCATTAGGCTTTTACCATATTTCAGGCTTAAGGACTCATGCCTGTCGTTTGCCGAATATTTACTGATTTACTCAATGTCCTTTAACAAATGTCTCATAATTTTTCCAGCGGCATTTTCAGGAAGACGATCAATAAATTTTACGTACTTTGGTATCTTGAATTTCGCCATTTTTCCCACACAGAAACTTATGACTTCCTCCCGGGTCATTTCTTCATTTTTTTTTGGTACTATAAAGGCCTTCCCTGCTTCTCCCCATTTCGGATCAGGTACTCCAATAACTGCTGCAGAGGATATCCTGGGGTTTTCAAGCAGAACCCTTTCCACTTCAGCAGGATAGACATTTTCGCCACCGGATATAAAAAGATTTTTTTCTCTGTCAAGTATATAATAGAAGCCTTCTTCATCCCTTCTGGCCAGATCACCTGTATGGAGCCATCCGTTTTTAATTGTTTCTGCAGTGAGTTCAGGCCTCCCCCAGTAACCGGACATGAGAATAGGTCCTGACACTAATATTTCACCGCTTTCACCCGCAGCTACCTCATGACCTTCCCTGTCTGCGATTTTTACATCGCCATGAAATACAGGAATGCCAACAGAACCCATTTTTTGTTCTGCAAGATCAGTCGGAAGCCAGGTGATAGTAGATGCCTCGGTTTGTCCGAATATCTGAGAGATAAGTATTCCTCTATCTCTGAATGATTGAAGGAGCGTGATCGGAACCCTTTCTCCTCCTGTAAATAAACACCGCACGCCAGACAGGTCGTAATCTTCCAGATGGCACTGTTCCAGGATAAAACGGAACATTGTGGCAGAGGTCTCGAGTACGGTTGCATTGTATTTCTGAACTGAATTCAATAAATCTTCGGGGCTGAATCTCTTTTTTATAATAGCCGTACCTCCCTTATAAAGGAAAGGGAGAGTGTCTACGAGGAGTCCTCCGGAATGAAAAAGAGGCCTTGAGACAATGATTTTATCCCCGGGCGTTATATTATAATATATATTAGCGTTCAATATATTGAAAAAGGTCTTGCCGTGTGACATGACAGCGCCCTTGGCAAGACCGGTTGTGCCTGATGTGTACATTATCATGTGTGGTGAGTCCATAGAGGTTTTTTGTGTAAGCACAGGTTCATGAGAAGGGCTCTCTTCAAATATCTTTTCATAGGGTTTGGCAAAGTGAGGGAATTCCTGTCCTGTGCAGATAAAATGTCCCTTCAATATTGGAAGTGAACCTTGTAAGCTCAAAATTATTTCAGAGAACTGAGGATCAAGGAAAAGTGTTTCAGCAGAACAATCGTTTATTACATATTCGATTTCAGGGGCGGACAGTCTTAAATTAAGAGGAACAAAAACAGCACCTATCTTTGACACAGCAAAGAAAACCTCTAAAAATTCATGAGAATTGTTTAATAAAACAGAAACTCTGTCCTCCTTTTTTAGACCTATTTTAAGCAGGAAATTCGAAAGGCGGTTTATCCTTGTATTCAGCTCATTATACGTTATAGGTGTATTTTCGTCTATTAAGGCAATATGCCGGGGAGTCAGTAAAGACCATTTTCTTATCCAATCCGCAATATTCATAAAAAAACCTCTCTGTATACAGTATACAAATACAAAAAGATTTTAATCTGTAGGAGCAGGTTGTCAAGCAAAAAGATAATCCTTTGTACTCCAGAAACACATTATAAGAGTCATTTATCCTCTTCGTGCAGATAATCTTTCCGGGAGATGGAGGTATAATTTGAGGTTTAAGGACTTATATCTCAATTGGATTGTAAATTTCTGTAATTTGGGTAAAAATATTGATATTACGTTCAAGTTTAGTTTATACAGAAGAATGCGAAATAAGGCAGCTTTTCTCTGGATGCAAACAGGAAATATTTTGCAAAGGTTAGATATCTGTGATATTAATTCACCATGAAAACAAACAGGTGGGATGACCATTATGCCCGCCGGGCCAGAGAAGAAAAATGGCTCGCAAGATCGGTTTATAAACTTCAGGAAATTGACAGTAAATATAAAATAATTCGCAGGGGTGAGCGAATACTCGATCTTGGGTGCTATCCGGGCTCATGGTCCCAGTACGGGATTAAAAAAGTAGGTCCCCAGGGGCAGGTTGCGGGAATTGATCTCTTTAAGCCGGTTCAAATCTCGTCTCCCAATTATATATATATACAGGCCGATGTACTTGCCATTGACGTTGAATGGCTGATTAATGAGTTAGGTCCGAGGGATGCAGTTATTAGTGATCTGGCCCCGCAAACCACCGGTGTAAGATCAATGGATGCAAGCCGTTCCATTCTGCTTGCAAGAAGGGCTGGCGATATTGCCGCAGCGTTATTAAGGGATGGCGGTCGGTTCGTGTGCAAGGTGTTTGAAGGGGAGGATGTCAGGGAACTCAAGTCCTGGGTATCATATCATTTTAAACAGGTCCGGTTGTTCAGACCTAAAGCTACCAGGAAAAGGAGCAGGGAGGTATACATTATCGGACTGGATTTAGTTGAACACTAAATGCTTCGGCAGCTGAACAGCCTGTTTTTCAGCCCTGATAACTCCCGCCTGCTGAAAGATAATAAACTACCCCGCCGCAGAGCAGCGGGGTATCTTAAAAAGCATTGAACGCCCCAAGGGGCGGGGACTTGTCTGCCTGAGGCAGGATCGAACCCTCGTCCGCCTTTTACCAGCCTTTTACCAGCCTCTGGCTGGTTGGCTGGCTGGCGGATTGAACGAGGAAGGTATGCACAATCTCAGCTCCAAACCCTTTAATAAAGGTATCATGTTTTTGTAGTAATATGTAATTTAGGAGGATGTAATGTCAGGTCATAATAAATGGAGTTCGATTAAACATAAGAAAGGTGCTGCTGATGCAAAGCGAGGAAAAATTTTTTCAAAGCTGATCAAAGAAATAACCGTTGCTGCTCGCTTGGGGGGCGGTGATATTGAAGGGAACCCCCGTTTGAGATCGGCCATTAATGCTGCAAAGGCAGAGAATATGCCCAAGGAGAATATGGAAAGGGCGATAAAAAAGGGTACTGGAGAATTGGAAGGTACTTCTTATGAAGAAGCTAATTATGAGGGATATGGGCCTGGAGGCGTGGCTGTACTTGTTGATTGTCTTACAGATAACAAGAATAGAACAGTAGCCGAAGTAAAACATCTTTTTGAACGGTACGGAGGGAATCTTGGCGAACCCGGATGCGTTTCATGGCTGTTTGAGAAAAAGGGGCTGATTGTTATTGAAAAAAACAGCGTGGATGAAGAGCATCTTATGGATCTGGCACTGGAGGCAGGTGCTGATGATATAAGGGAAGAAGAGAGTGAATTTGAAGTAATTACGGATCCTTCTGCATTTGAAACAGTCAAAAAGGCTATTGATGATAAGGGTATAATATACAGCCTTGCTGAAAACAGTATGGTGCCCAAGAATACTGTAAAGCTGGAAGGGAAAAAAGCTCAACAGATGCTCAATTTGATGGAAGCGCTTGAGGATAATGACGATATAAGTAATGTATATGCAAATTTCGATATTTCCGATGAGGTTATGGAGGCCTTGAGCTGATGCTGGTGCTGGGGGTGGATCCCGGCTCACAGGTTACTGGATATGGCCTGGTGGAGAAAAGAGAAAGAGACAATGATTTAACCTGTATTCATTACGGTCAGATCAGTCCTCCCAGGGATATGCCTTTTTATAAAAGGATACATTATATTTTTCAGGGCATAACAGATATCATGTCTCGTTATGAACCTCAGGAAATGGCGATAGAAGACCTTTTCTATTCAAAGAACATACAGAGTTCTTTGAAACTCGGCCACGCAAGGGGCGCAGTATTGATTGCATCAGTCCAATGCGGAGTTAGAATATTCGAATATACACCTCTTGAGATAAAAAAATCGGTTGCAGGGTATGGGAGGGCTTCCAAAGAGCAGGTCCGTTCAATGATAAGGATGATTCTGAAACTAAAAGATACACCGAATCTCGACGCTTCTGACGCCCTGGCTGCGGCTATTTGCCACCATAACTGGTCAAGATTTAAATCACTCTAAGGGGAAAAAGGGTAGTACATGATTGCTCATCTCAGTGGTCTGCTTTTAAGTAAAACAACCCAGTCGGTAATTATAGAGGCGGGTGGAGTCGGCTACGAAGTTTATGTTCCCCTGTCAACTTATTATAAAATTCCTAAAGAAAAAGAGAAATTGAGCCTTCATATATATACTCATGTCAGGGAGGACGCACTTATTCTCTTCGGTTTTAAAACCAGACTTGAAAAAGATGTATTCATATTGTTGACTTCTGTCTCAGGCATAGGTCCAAAGCTGTCCGTCAACATCCTCTCCGGAATAGGGCCATTCGACCTTCTAAAGGCTATATCGATTGGTGATTCTCTTAAATTGCAGACCATTCCGGGGGTAGGCAGGAAGATGGCCGACAGGATTGCTCTGGAATTGAAGGATCGTGCTCTAAAGGTTTTAAGCCAGGAGGACAGGGAGGCGCCTCCGCAGATAGAAGGTAAAGAAAGACTAATTGTTGACGATGCATTATCAGCACTTCTTAACCTGGGATATACTCAAAAATCAGCCAGAGAAGCTATTGATAAGGCAAGGTCCGTGACTACGGATGTAACGCTTGAAGTACTTATAAGGGAGGCCTTAAAAGTGCTGGCCTGAGGTGAATAATTTAAGCGTTTAATACGTGAACAGCCTGGAGTTTTTAAAAAACCTTTCAGCTGATTGCAGCGAGACCATGAATTTATGGAAGAAAGAGTAATAGATCCTGAACCACATCTGGAAGAAATCCCAGCAGAGTTGAGTCTAAGGCCTGCAACACTTGAAGAGTATGTGGGGCAGGAAGAAATGAAAAGGAATCTGAGGGTGTTCATTGAAGCTGCAAGGGGGCGTTCCGAAGCACTTGATCATGTACTTTTTCACGGCAGCCCTGGATTGGGCAAGACCTCTCTTGCTAATATCCTTGCAAATGAACTGCAGGTAAATATAAAAAGCACATCCGGTCCTGTAATTGAGAAGCCCGGTGATCTTGCGGCAATACTGACAAGTCTCAAACCAAGGGATGTCCTCTTCATTGATGAAATACATCGTTTAAACCGGGTAGTTGAAGAGATTTTGTACCCGGCAATGGAGGATTATAAACTTGATATTATTATAGGCCAGGGGCCATCAGCACGAACCATGAAGATCCCCCTGCCTTCTTTTACATTAGTTGGAGCTACTACCCGAATTGGACTTTTGACTCCTCCACTTAGAGACCGTTTTGGGGTAGTTTTAAGAGTAGATTTTTACAAGACTGAGGATCTTAAAAAGATCATTACCCGGTCTGCCGGGTTACTTGAAATTGCTATTAGAGAAGACGGTGCCGCTGAGATAGCCAAACGGGCAAGAGGTACACCGAGGGTTGCAAACAGGCTGTTGAGAAGGGTCAGGGATTTTGCAGAAGTAGAAGCTGATGGTATTATTACTAAAGAAGTTGCCGGGCGTGCCCTGGACATGCTTGAAGTTGATGATCATGGCCTTGATAAAATGGACCGGCACATCCTGCTTACGATAATAGAAAAATTCGATGGGGGGCCAATTGGTTTAAGCAGTCTCTCGGCCGCCGTAAGTGAAGAAAAAGACACACTTGAAGAAGTGTATGAGCCCTTCCTGATACAAAGGGGATACATTAAAAGGACACCCCAGGGAAGAGTAGCAACCAGACGAGCCTACCGCAACTTCGGATTTCCGGTAAGTGAGGATAATAAAACAGTTCAGGAGAAATTGTTCTCCACCACTTCTTCCCTGAAGAAGTTATGATGCAGTACATTAACAGCTTTGTAATAAACCGTCAGAGCTGGAATCCGTCGTAATGTGCAAATTCCTCAATTTCCCGGCGCTTGGGAGCAGGTGAATCCTTTGCTGGATAACCCACAGGTATTATCGATACAAGTTCATATTTGTCTGGAACACCGAGTACTGCTTTTGCCTTGTTATGGTCAAAGAGACCTATAATTACTGTGCCCAATTCCAATGCATGTGCTGTGAGACAAAGGCTTTGGGTGGCAATACCGAGGTCATACATATACCAGTCACCCAAATTCGTGGCTGCCTTTCCTTTGTAGTATCCAGAAGTCTCTTTTTTTCCGCATATAACAATCAGAACCGGGGCCTGCACAATGGCAAGACTTGCCGGGTTGGTTTCAGGAAGCGAATCCCTGAGTTTTTCCTTTTTATCCTTATCCCTGACAACAATCACTTCCCAGCATTGTGTATTTGCCCAGGATGGTGACCACTTGATCGATTCAAGCAGTTTGTTCAAAACTTCGTCTGATATACCGGCATCCTTGTATCTGCGAATACTGCGTCTGCCTTTAATAATATTTATAAATTCAGCCATTTTTTCCCGATTATAACAAGTATATTTTATTGAGCATGGACAAGATTGAACATGTTGAAAGCGCCTTACAAAGCAGCATTATTTTGATCCTTCATACCTCTCTGTAGTCCTCATTATTCTACTGGTATAGTTAATAGCATAATCATTGCAAAGGCAGTTTGTAAGGTTCCTGTAATCATCATGGTCCAGCATTCGGCCTATATCAACAGGATTTTTGAAGGTAAATTCAGCAATAATTTCACTGAAGCCTCCGATTAACACATCCCAGCCACCTGTAATCTCCACAAAATCAAGCTTCTCTATTGTCGGGATATATTCATTGATTATAAAGTCTGCATACTCCTCTTTCATGCCGGGGATCAGATCATAATACTGATTGTATTTCCAGACTCCTTTCTGTATCTCATATTTTTCATGTTTAACTCTGCCTGTAGGCATAAGAATCTTGCTTTCGTAGTTGATAATAAATTCCTTCAAATCAAGGGTGATGTTCTTAAAATTTCTGCCTGATAAAATTTCGGAGAGTTCTTCAAGAGTCTCAGTGCTCTTTACGGATATAATACGAGGACCTCTTCCTACCACTACATAAAATCCTCCTACGGATCTAAGCCCTATCTCATTGCACTTAAATATATATTCGTCAGCAATAAAATCTGCATATTGCTCTTCCCTGCCATGAATAATATCCCAACCCTGGGTAAAAAGAATTGACATATAAAGATCCTCCCTGTTTTTATTTAAAGTGGAATATCAGCAAACAAACCATTGTACATTTTTAAAAAAGAAAAAAAGACTTTTACCTAATATTATTTATTCTGGAATTATTGTCAAACCAATAATCCCACATGGCTCATGAGCGCCTGAAGGAAAATATGATCGCAATATTTTGCCTATGAAGTTTTTTTTTGCCTTAGACATCCGATTATATAGAAGGCCAGACCTACTCCGACTGAAAGTACCAGTACCCAGCCCAGGCGGAACAGCCAGACTGTAAACATGTGTTCAGACATACCTTTGACAAAGGATGGCGCAGGGAGAATTACGGATGCGACAAACCCTATTACAAGGCACCTTGGTAACCAGTTCATAAGAAATTTCATGATCATAATTTTCTTGAAAAATACCTCCGGCGTAGAATTTTTAAGAATCCGTCTATTCTACTTGAATAAAAATTCATACAGTTCGCGGATGGATTTTACCCCAATTAATTCCATATCTCCTTTTTTGTGTGAACCTTCAAGGTTGCTTTTGCTTAAGATACATCTTGAAAAACCAAGCTTTTTGGCCTCATTTATTCTCAAGGTTGACTGGCTGACCCCCCGGATTTCACCTGCAAGACCTACCTCTCCAAATACAACCAGTTCCCTGTCAACAGGTTTATCCAAAAAGCTTGACATCATAGCAGAGATAATACCCGCATCGGCAGCAGGTTCTTCAACCTTCAATCCTCCTGCCACGTTTACAAAGATGTCCTTGTCCCCTAACTGCATGGACATTTTTTTTCCAAGAACAGCAACTAAAAGTGATATACGGTTGTGGTCAACTCCGACGGCCGTTCTTCTTGGCATGCCCAGAGGGCTTGGGCCGACCAGGGCCTGGATTTCAACGAGTACCGGTCTTGTCCCTTCAAGGCACGGGATTACAACAGAACCCGGCACACCCTGCGGTCTTTCTTCGAGGAATATGCGGGACGGATTGCCCACTTCGGCAAGGCCGGTGTCCTTCATCTCGAATACGCCTATTTCGTTAGTTGATCCGTAACGATTTTTTACGGATCTCAATATCCGGAATACGTGTCCCCTGTCCCCCTCAAAATAGAGTACTGTATCCACCAGATGTTCCAGCACCTTCGGACCGGCAATGGCTCCTTCTTTTGTAACGTGCCCTATTAGAAAAACAGGAATACCTGATTCCTTGGCAAAGGACATAAACCGGGATGCTACTTCTCTAACCTGGCCAACGCTTCCCGGTGCGGAAGGAATTATGTTCGTATAAAAAGTTTGAATGGAGTCAACAGCAATGAGATGGGGTTTCAGTACATCCAGTTTTTCAAAAAATTCCTCAATACATGTGCCCGTGATAACATACAGGCTGTCTGAATGAACTGAAAGCCTTTCAGCTCTCAATTTGATCTGCTGAGGAGATTCTTCACCGGAAAGATAGGCTGCTCTGTGGCCCCTGGAGGCTAATCTTTCAAGCACCTGGAGAATAAGGGTCGATTTTCCGATCCCGGGATCTCCGCCAATTAACACCACTGAACCAGGAACAACACCGCCTCCCAGTGTCCTGTCAAATTCTGAAATTCCTGTTTTCAGCCTCATTTCCGGTGAAAGAGAAATACTGTCAATGGTCTGGGGGATACTAATGGATGAAAGCCCTCGCGCTTTTTTGTCCGGCCTTGGAACTTCTTCAATAATACTGTTCCATTGACCGCAATCCGGGCACCTTCCCAGCCATTTTATGTCCTGGTATCCGCAATTTTGACACACATAAACGGATTTTTGCGCTTTTGTCATTTTCCCGGATTACCTTGCAGATTTCTGCCATTCCCTGGCAAATATTTCTTCCACCCTGTTTATTTGAGAAGGGTCAATCTTTAATGCCCTGGCTATTTCTTTGTATAGCAATTCCCTGTTGCTGTTTTCTGCATCAATAAGTGTTTTGAGCTCTCTTTTCTCTTTGAGACTGAGACCAGAAGTGTTTCCAGTTGACACATACCCGTTGTCGTTCTCCTTGAGGTTCCCTTTCTGATAGTAGACCTTCATCTGTGCGTATCTTGCCTTCATTTTTTCTTTTAGAGCTCGAATCGTGGGATTTGAAACAGATGTAATATCATCAGCCCATGCATTTGCGCAGAAAACTGCCCGGATTATTCCAGGTGTTCTTATTAAAGAACTTTTATCATTTTTTTCAGGAGTATCCTGGCCACGGATTTCATCGACAATTTCTCCTGCAATGGATTCCACTTTCTCTGCGGGAAAATAGATGTTGATGGTTACACATGCAAACACAAATAATGACAATAAAGAAACCGCTATTCGGAAAAAACTCGGAAAAGATTTCATCATTACCTCCTGGAAAGAATTTAAGTTCTTTTAAAAGTGTTTTTGTATATTTAGTCTTTTTACGAATCCGTCAAGGCTCAGGACAAAAAGCACTGGAGCCAGGTATTTTATTTAATGACCGCCTCGCCATGCCGTCCGCCTACACGTTTGATCCTTTTTATCATATCTTTCAGGCTGATACGATTATCAGGGTTCTGGTTTACAATATTTACACCGGAAAGGCTACCTCTTTTCATCAGAAATTCTTTTCCTCCTTCGGTTATGGTGCCATTTATCCTGAAGACATCGTTTTCCAAAGAGGCATGTATGCCTATTTTATTATAAGGAAATTTCTGAAAAAAAAGGGTAAACAATCCTGCGGCTCCTATAAAAGGACTCTGACCGCCTCCGATTCCGGCAATGTTGTCTATTGCTGTAACGCTTATTTTTTGTGACACTCCCTTTTTCTTTTCCGTTTCAAGAAGCAGGTCAAATTTTTGAGGCTGACCATATGCGATCTGAAGGTCTTTAACACGGCCTTTAAGAACCCCTTCTATCTTCCCGAAAGAAGTGCCGCTCGTCAGTTCTGAAAGGTTCAAACCATTCCAGTGTGAATTAAGCTTAAAGACAGGCGCATATGAAAATAGCCCCGATGCACCTATTTCGCTGAAAACTATTTCGCCATCGAATATATTTGCACGTATCCGGCCGCTGCTTCTGATTTTATTTTCCTGAAAATAAATTGTATCCAGCTTCCCGGATATTTCCCCTTCAACAGATCGCGGCCAGAATCTTGATATTATTGGTTTGATATCTACAGATATCATCTCAAGGTCTGTAAGGATAGAAAGCTGAGGCCCAAAGATGTCCCTGCATATAACAGGCCCGATCTGGACTTCTCCGCCCGGAATTTTGATGGTTGCAGGATATGGTACCTTCAATGAATTAGGACCTGCTTCCAGAGTCAGTGACAAAGGCTGTTCCGGAAGCCAGGGAATGTCCATTTTATCCACTTTCAGTTTACCCTTACCGGGGATTTCGTCCGGCACCGTCTGCCCGCTCTGATAATGCATCGGCAGGTCTAAATTGACACCATCTAATGATACCCCTTCATCATGTGATGAAAAAATGGCATCTTGCAATAAAAAATGGCCCAGCAGTTCAAACTTTCCCTCTGTCTTATTCAGAATCAGATCAGCGGAAACCCGGCCATCAATTTTGAAATCGTTCAGGAAAGGCTTTTCAGATTTGAATGGTTCCAGTACAAAGGCATTAAAGCCTGGTTTCAGGTTGGTCTCAGGAACTGATACGGCAAATGATATGTTCAGACCTTCAGGCCTTTTTAAAACCATTCCATGACCTTCGGCGCTAAGGATACCTTTTAATCCGAGACTCGTCTTATTAAAACTCAAGGATTTTTGAGATATGTCATATTCTGCCTTACACGAAGAAAAAAAGGAGCTTTTATTCAGATCAAGATAGAACACATCATAAAGTATTTCACCTTCCCGGATATCCATAACTGCATTTCCGTTAAGATGCAGTTTCTGCAAATCCATTTCACCGTTTGCCTTTACGGCAGCGGATAAATTTTCACCAATGCAGCTTGAGTCCTGATTTTGAAGGCTATATTTTTTGAATTCCAGATCAGATGAAAAATTCAATCGACCATTCTGTTTAAGAACTGCATCTACCTGAATAAAATCAGTTCCCTTGAATTCCCAGCCAGGTGGCAGGAGCTCAAGGGCAATAGCTGATTGCGTAAGATTTATATCCTTTCCCTGAAGACGTAAATCAGTGCTTTTGCCGTCGGATTCCAAAGATATATTCAGATTTTTCAAAAGAGAGGAATTAATCTCGATCCCGGGTAT
>Ga0209408_1000292_pt1 | contig 40645 bp, 40 predicted proteins | sample AD_UKC107_MetaG_FD_184422 | JGI IMG/M metagenome (GOLD analysis project Ga0209408, IMG submission 184422) | Active sludge microbial communities of municipal wastewater-treating anaerobic digesters from Hong Kong - AD_UKC107_MetaG (SPAdes)... | ecosystem: Engineered > Bioreactor > Anaerobic >... | reverse complement strand
ACGATCCTCTGGGTGGATCTGCCGGTGAGCCTGATCCACTTCGCCCTGGGCATGGGGGCCGGGCTCCTGCTGGCCCTGCCCATTGGGATGTCCATGGGCTGGTCTCGGGTCGCCGAGAGGATCTTCGACCCCATCGTGGAGCTGATCAGGCCCATACCTCCCCTGGCCTGGATCCCCTTCGCCATCATCTGGTTCGGGCTGACCCCCCAGGCGGCGGGGTTCATCGTCTTCGTGGGAGCGGTCTTTCCCATCCTCATCAACTCTTACCTCGGATTTCGGTCCGTTCCCAAAGTCTACGTCGAGTCGGCGATGGTTCTGGGCTGCACCAGGAACCTGGACCTGGTCAGGTACGTCGCCTTCCCTTCGGCCCTCCCCTCCATCGCCGCCGGGATCAGGATCGCCATGGGGATCGCCTGGATGTGCATCGTCGCCGCCGAGATGTTCGGGGCGAGCACCAGGAGCGGCCTTGGGTACCGGCTCTGGGACTACTACTCCCTTCACATGATGGACCTGGTATTCCTCTACATGATCGTCCTGGGACTTCTGGGCCTTCTCATCGATCGGTCCTTCCGCTACGTGGTACAGGAGAAGCTCCTTCGCTGGCAGGAGGGGCTGAGGCAGAACTAGGCGGACCGACGCCGTAGGGGCTCCTCGCCTTCCCCCCCTTTTCTTTCTCCCGGGCCCAGAACTCCCAATTTTCCGATATCTTAGTCGCCGTATCCATCGCCAGGATAATTATATAACCACATCTATTAAGCCAGAGCCTATTAGCCATAGCTAATAGCCATAGTTATTAAGCCAGAGCTCGTTTCTATCGACTGAGGTGAGATCAGGTGTTGATATCGACAACCCCAAACGTTGAGGGAAGACGCGTGGTGAAGTACTTCGGCATCGTCAGCGGCGAGGCGATCCTAGGCGCCAACATCTTCAAGGACCTCTTCGCCGGGATCAGGGACATCGTCGGCGGAAGGTCCGGAGCTTACGAGAAGGAGCTGCGGCGGGCCAAAGAGATCGCCCTCCAGGATATGGAGGAGGAGGCGAAGAGGCTCGGCGCCAACGCCATCCTCAGCGTGGACCTGGACTACGAGACCCTGGGCCAAAACGGCGGGATGCTCATGGTATCCGCCAGCGGGACCGCGGTCCTGGTGGAGGGATGAGAGCTCGATCGAGGATGGGCGATCGGGATTTCCCCATATCGAGACATAAACCAGCCGAAAAAAGGAGGAGAGAGATCAGGAGAGCTCCAGAGTTCCTGCTATCCGGAGCTTGCTCCCCTCCAGCTGGCAGATGACCGCTCTGTCACCGGGCAGGTAGACGAGAGGCTTGTCCAGCTCAAGGCCGAGGAGGGGCTTTCTCCAGTCCTCGCCTGCCTCGACGGAGGCGACTCTCGCGGGGACGAACTGCATCCAGTGGCCCAGGTGGAGGACCATCCCCTCCTTGAGGGGAGCGGGCCAGTAGCGGATCAGCTCGGCTCTGGCGGAGAGGTTCGATTCTGACTTCAGGGCCTCGTCGCTGGCCAGGACGTCGCCCCGGTCCAGCTCCTCGGCGTCGATGTTCTTCAGGGCGATCCCCGCCCTATCCCCTGCTCGGGCCCAGTCGAAGTCGTCGTCATGCTTCTGGATCGACCGGACCTGAGCGGTCCTCTCACCCGGGAGGACCCGGAGGGTCTCGTGCTTTCTTATCACCCCCTCGGACATGGTGCCGAGGATGACGGTCCCGATCCCCCTGACGTTGAAGAAGTGGTCGACGGGGATCGCGCCCCCTCGCTCCTCCGGGGAGGGAGGGGCCTCAGCGATCCGGTCCGCCTCGTCCAGGAGCCGCTCCCGGAGGGCGATGGGATCGTCGATGATCTGCTCGTACCCCTCGAGAACGGTGCCTTTGATTACGGGATTAACCCGGCCGGGGTCGAGGTAGTTTCTGAGGATGATGTAGCCCTCTCTGATTCCCAGGGCCTGGAGCATGATGACGGACTCGCCGAAGGCGGCGTCGATCTGGTCCACCACCAGGACCGCTATTCGGGCGAGGGAGGCCGCGAAGAAGAGGGGTGCGAGCCGCTCCGGATACCTGGTGGGCTCTACGATGGTGACGGTGCTCTCGCCCCGTTTGAGGTTGTAGAAGGTGATGTCGGTGGAGGTGCCCTTTTTTCCGACCTCCTTTGCGTAGCCCGGGGGACCGAGGATCGCCACGTTCAGGTTTGCCATAATTGGGCGGAGATTATCTGGATGATAATAGGCTTTGCGGTGGGTCATCGCCCTGCATCCTCTCCATCCGCCCATTCTGTGATGGGCGCGAGGAGCCGCAGACGCGATGGGTCTACCCTCATGCCGGGAAGGTCATGCCAGGAAGCTCGTGGCGGAATGTCGGAAAAAATCTGTGACGGGGGCGTTGGCCCCCACAAAAAACCTGGATTCTCAGATGAAGCGGGGCCTCTCCGAGAGCTTCACCGGCAGTGGCAGCCGCTTGGTGGGCTTTCCCGCCGTCTCCTCCGCGATCCTCGATCTCAGCCCCTCGACGGTCATCTCCACCTTCCTGGGCTTCTTCGGCTCCGACTCGGCCCTGACGGTCACCGCGAGCCTCCCCGACTCCAGCTCGTCGTCTCCGATGACCACGACGTAAGGCACCCATTCGCGACCGGCGTCCCGGATCTTTTTGCCCACGGTCTCGTCCCGGTCGTCGACGTCGGTCCTGAAGCCGAGGGCGTTAGCGACCTCCTCGGCCCGGGCCAGGTGGCGTTCGGCCACCGGGATCACCCTCACCTGGGTGGGAGCGATCCAGGTGGCCAGCATGGGAACCTTCCCCTCGGTGGAGACCCGGTGGGCCTTCTCCAGCAGGGCGTACATCAGCCGCTCGATGGCGCCGGAGGGCGAGCAGTGGAGGATGATGGGCCGCCTGAGGGACCCGTCGGCGTCGGTGTAGTTGATGTCATAGCGCTCGGCGTTCTCCACGTCGATCTGGACCGTGGAGAGGGCGGACGCCTTGTCCAGGGCGTCGACGAAGTTGAACTCGAACTTGAGCACGAAGTAGAAGAACCGCTCGTCCCACATCTCGATCAGGACGGGCTTGTTGACGATTTTTACCAGCCCCTCCACAAACTCCCTGTTTTCTTCGTAAAACTCCCTGGTGAACCTGATCGCCACCTCGTAGTCGTCCAGGTCGAGGCCCGCCTCTTTCAGCACCGAGATCGAAGCCTGATACTGATTGGCAAACTCTCTCGTCGCGCCTGCCATATCGGCGCAGAGGGTGTGCATGTCCGGCATGGTGAAGGCCCGCAGCCTGCGCAGGCCCACCAGCTCCCCCCGCTGCTCTCGGCGGAAGGAGTAGCGGGTCATCTCGATCATCTTCAGGGGCAACGACCGATAGGAGAGGGTCATGTCGTGGCTCATCAGAAACTGGCCGAAGCAGGCCGCAAACCGCAGAAAGAAGCTCCTCTTCTCCGCCTCGATGGAGTACTGCCTCGCCGGGAACCGGTCCAGGTACTTTTTGAGGGTGGGGTGGAACATGTCGTACATGATGGGAGTCTCCACCTCCATCGCCCCCATCTCCGCCGCCCTGTCCAGGACGTAGGTCTCCAGGAGGGACTTGACCAGCCTCCCCTTGGGGTAGTACCTCATGTTCCCCGAATCGGAGCCGGGCTCGTAGTCGACCAGCTCCAGCCGTCTCATCAGCTCCACGTGGGGCGGGACCGCCTCCACGGCTCTGCTCTTGGAGATCTCGTAGTTGACGAACTTTCTGAGGTTCTCATGCCCGGAGAAGTCGAAGTTCTCCGGCTCCCTCATCACCCCATCGGGGGTTATGATCCTCCAGTGGGATACGGCCTTCTCCTCGGCCTTGAGGGCTTCGGATACCACCTCTTCCCTCTCCGGGGCCCTGGCGGCGACAGTCGCAGCTCCCTTGGCGGCTCCCGCCCCCTCGCCGAGCCTGATGGAGCGGGAGAGCTCTGAGAGGGGATGGCCTTTGCAGCTCAGCTTGAAGGCCTTGTACCAGCCGAAGGGCGCTCTGGTCACCTCGCGCCTCTCCCGGAGGACTTCCTCCATCCCCCGAAGGATATCGACCGCAGCGGCAGGAGAGGAGAGCTGGGAGCTGAGGTGGGCGTAGGGGTAGAGCATGATCCTTCCGGCTTTGACCTGCTCTGCCACATTGGCGATCTCTTCTGCACCTTTGGCGATCACGGCCGGGATATCGTCCTCGTCGCACTTCTCGACGGCGATGAAGGCGCAGAGGGCCTCCTCCAGCCGGCCCGACTTGGCCTCCTCCTCCACCTTCTCGGCGACGGGGGTCGGCCTCTTCGCCTCAAACTCTATATAATCGGAATGGATCAACAGCAACTGCAACGAAAACCACCTTCGTTCATCCAGCTACAAAAGGGGCCATCTAGTTCAACCTTTCGACAGGGGTTGGAGAGATGAGGTAAGTTATCCAGTGAGGGAAAATTGGACGAGGTGCTCGCCCCCTTTACCAGCTTTGAACCGGATCCGTTCTTTCAGACGGCAGGCCCCCCGATCGAACCGAAGATTTCATCAGTTTCTCCTCCTGTGCAGGAGTAGTTCTCGCAGCGGCCTATCAGCGGAAATCGGTCCTCTCCACCCTCGAAGCGGTGAGGTATATCCCCGATTCCATCGCCTTCGGCGTCGTGTCCGGAGTAGCCTGACCAGAAGTTTCCAAGGCAGGCCGTGAAGTTATTTCCCCCATATCTGTAGACTATCGGCTCGGGAGAATGCCAGAAGGATGTTGAATTCCTCGAAAAGGGTTCATTCTTGTTCTCATCGAAGTCGTTCAAGTAGATCAAATTACCGCTGGAATGATAGATCTTGAGCCCCGAATCTGCATTGTCGGTCAGGTTGTTCTGGACAATCTTATTTTCATTGGATCTAAAGAGGGCAATGCTGCATCCCTCCGGCCCTCCCGTGGCGGTGTTACCTTTAACAAAGTTGCAGTTGCTGGAATCGAGGTAGATGCCCCTCCCCAACCATGTGCGGTCTTGGGCGACGTTTCCGACTATGACGTTGTTGGCTGCCTCCAAGAGATGGATGCCATTTCCACCCCATCCGCCGCTTAGTCTGTTGTCTTTGAATACGTTATCTTCGCAGCGGTTGAGAAAAACACCCATTCCCATAAAACCGCGGCTTTCAATGTCGTTTTTGAAAAGGACGTTTTCGCGGGACTGATAGAGAGATATGCCACAGGGACCCCATATCCCTTCACACTCGATGTCGTTGTGGGATATGTTGTTATTTTCAGAACCATCCAGACCAATTCCTATCCAACTTTTGCGGATCACGTTGTTCCTGATTAGGTTTCCGTCCGAGATCACAAAAATTCCAAGACCTTTTAACCTGAATCCTTCGAAGGTTATGCCGTCTTCGAGCAAAGTTATCTCGCCATCGCTTCCCTTCGCTTCCAATATTGGTCCTCCGTCGCCAGAATCTACGCCCCGTAGAGTGAGCCGCTTGTCGATGACGAGATCTTCGTTATAGGTGCCGCTCATCACTTCTATGACCTCTTCAGGCGATGCCTCGCGAATAGCGGCCTGGATGCTTTCACCTGGGCCGACGGTGAGGTTTGCCGCCTCTGCCAAACATAAGTTATATCCCATGACCGCCGAAACTGCCAAAAGGGCGAGAAAGGCCTGATGGTTGATACGCTTTGTCATCCTTCTTGGCTTTCATTGTTCCAAAGATAAAATTTTCGATGTCAGGGGTAAAATTGTCGGCTTCAATCAGGTACGGTCTCCAAGGCTGGAGGATTGACCAAAATTTGCGCGAAGGCTAGAACGATCTTCTCATGATGATCGCCCCCTCGCCGTCGGGATAGTAGTTCTTGGCGGTGGTGAAGATCTCAAAGCCGAGGTCGAGGTAGAGCCTCTGAGCCTTTTTGTTTGTGACCCTCACCTCCAGGATGACGGAGACGACCCCCAGCCTCCGGAAGATCTCCAAGAGCTCCGTCATCAGCCTCCGGCCTATGCCCTGATCTCGGTGTCCGGACCTCACCGCCAGCCAGAATATCCTCCCCTCCAGGGGCGACTGCCTGAACCCCAGGACCATCCCGGCGATCCTCCCCTCCGCCTCCGCCACCAGGAAGGTGGTGGGGTAGTTCTCATAGAAGAAGGTGAGAAGGTAAGGGTCGTGGCCGCCCCCCGCCTCGGAGTCCAGGTCGACGGCCCCGGAGAAATCGCGAGGCTCAAACCTCCTGATCTTCAAACTCTTCTTCGGACCTCCCCCGACGTTTGCGGCGTTCATCCTGAGCCCATTGCAGTCGTCTTCAAGATAAAAATAGCTTATCGATGGGGAAGTTTTTATGCCATCCGGTTCTGGTGAAGACGAAGGCATCCCCTGGCCTCGTGCAGTGCCTCGCCCTCGACCTTCCGAGAGGAAAAGGGCATAAGAGCTGAGGGGCCCAGGGACACAAAGCTCAAGGACATGCGAGCGAGGATGCAAGGGGCAAGGGCCCAGGGACACGAGAGCAAGGATGCAAGGGCACAGGACGACAAGAAGCACAAACGGCAAGAGCATAAGAGCGCTAAGGCGAATATGGCGACCAGACGGCGCGATTCGGGAATGTTATAATTTGGCAGAGAGAGTGTCTCTGCGGGAAGGTGAAGGATATGAAGCGAGGAGCTGATTTTGGGCCGCTGAAGACTCCGACTCTGGTTATGCTTACGTTTCTGCCTCTTCTACCTCTTTTTTTCTTTCTGGTCCCGCCCTCCCAGGCCCAGGGATTCGAGGAGGACGGGTTCAACGGCACCACCTACATCCTGGCCAGGATGGAGGCCGAGGTGATCGTCCCCGCCAACGGCACAAGCTTCAACCTCTCCCTTCCCTACAAGTCCGAGATCAGGCTCTTCGACTCCAACGGCTCAGAGGTCCCCGTGGAGACAGAGGTCCAGTTCTGGCGGGGATCTCATCAGTATCAGATCGTCTCCGAAGAGGAGGTGAGGGGCCACCTCAACTACACCATTCCCATCACCGACCAGAGGTTCATCGGCCTCGCCGAGGTGGGGGAGTCGGTCCGGGTCGTCCTTCCTCCGGGCTACTCCACCGGCGATCCCATCCTGGGGAGGGCCCGACCCAGCCCCGACGAGATCGAGGTCCAGGATAACAGGACCGTCCTCATCTGGACCGACCTCGACGAGAGGACCTTGATCGACGTCAGCTTCTACAGAGATTATGCGCCCCGATCCTTCAGGCTCTTCCTCCTCCTCCTCGCCTTCCTGGCGGGAGTTCTGGCCCTCGAGTACCGCTCCAGCATAAGAAGGATCAGATCCTTCAGGGAAGAGGCCGAAGAGGATCAGCTCGAAGAGGAGAAGGATGTAGAGGTTCGGAAGTAGAGGATCGAGACGTAGAGGATCGAGACGTAGAGGATCGAGACGTAGAGGATCGAGACGTAAGGGACCAGACCGAAGAGGGTCGGTCGCAGAGGATCAGGCGAAGAAGGCGGATCCGACCCCCCCAGGTCTCGGATCCAATCAGATCATATCTAAGTACCGGCGGCCCCATCACCGTATCCATGGAGCCGAAAGAGATCGAACGGGGGATATCCGTGGTGGGGGGGCCGGGGATATCTCACCCCGCCGATTGCTGCGTCTATCTGGTGGACGCGAAAGATGAGCTGGTCATGATCGACGCCGGCGCCGGGCCGGGAGCCGAGGCGATTTTGAAAAACGTCCGGGCCCTGGGTTTCGATCCGGCCCTGATCGGCCACCTGGTGGCCACCCACTGCCACATCGACCACGTCGGGGGCATATCCCGGATCAAGGAGGAGACCGGCGCTCTTGTCATCGCCCACGAGGCCGATCGGGAAGGAATAGAGCTCGGGGATCGGAGGCTCACCGCCGCCGACCTCTACGGCCTGGAGTACTGGCCCGCCAAGATCGACGTGGTCCTGGAAGGGGATGAAAAGACCATCAGGCTTGGGGACCTGGATTTCCGGTTCATCGCCATTCCAGGCCACACCCCCGGCAGCATCGCCGTGGCCATCGATCTCGAGGGGAGGAGGGCGCTCTTCGGCCAGGACGTCCACGGCCCCTTCAGCGACTCCTGGGGCTCCGACATAAACATGTGGAGAAGGTCGATGGAGAAGCTCCTGGACCTGGAGGCCGAGATCCTCTGCGAGGGGCACGCCGGGATCTTCCGGGGCAAAGAGGTCCGAAGCTACATCGAGTCCCAGCTGCGGAGGTATCGCCACTTCTAGAAGTCGGCCCTGAAGGTGGCCAACTCGCCCTCGTCCACGGAGATCTCGACGTCGAGGAACCTGGTGGCGGTCCAGATGTTCGTCGAGGCGTGCCTGGTCACCTCGGGGGCGGTGTATGACCCCCCCGCCAGGGCCAGGTAGGGGACGAGCTGGTCGGCGAGGTGGCGGTCGACGGCGGCCTTCGACCTCAGCTCCGCCACCAGATCCTCGGCAGCCGCTCTGCCCACCTTCTCCGCCAAAAGCCCCCGCTCTCCAAGAGCGCTCGCCCCTTTCCGACCCGACCAGATGGTGATGCCGCTACCGGTGGAGGGGAGGGCTGAGGTTTCGCACTCGATCCTCGCAGCGATGCCGGCTTGATCAAGGACATCGATCGCGGCCTCCGACTGCCTCCGGGCGACATGCTCGGGGAGGTTTGAGGAGTGTGACCTGCCTTCTGCCCCCTCAATCGGGAAGGCTGAAAGTTCGGCTCTTTTGAGGTTCGAGGGAAAAATGACCAGGGTGACCATCCCCCCTCCCCGGGGGTAGTAGCCGCGCCGCTCGCATTTCAGCTGGGATCTAACCCCGAACTCGGCGAAGGCGGGTAGAGCCACCATCGAGAGATAATCGATCGTCGGAGACCATTTGACGTCGGTTCCGCCCCGGACGGTCAGAGTCGAGGGACCGTCGGCAAAGACGAGGGCCGGAAGGAGGCACTGGATCAGAAGGGTGATGCTTCCTGCGGTTCCTATATCGATCTCAAACTTTCCGCCCTTCACCTCTCCCGGCCGGAAGGTCATCTTTACCGACCCCGGCCTGACTCCCTCGGTTCGTGCCTCAGAGATCGTGGCCAGAGCCGATATCGCCGATACGTGCTGGGGCGAGAGGCCCGGGTTTGGTCGATTCTCCCGGATCCTGGTTATCCGGACCGATTCACCGGTGACCGCGGATAGGGCTGCCGCCGTCCTCACGATCTGGCCCCCGCCCTCGCCGAAGGAGCCGTCTACTTCGATCATCCCACCGCGGCTTGGAACCCCTCTTCAAACTCCTCGCACATCCCGGCTATCCTGGACGCCACCTCGCTCAAAATGATCACCGGATCGACGTCTTTCGTCTTCAGCCGGAAGATGGGGTTTGTCATCATGGGGAACTTGGCGTCGTAGGTGGCCAGAAGGACCCGATCGTCCTCCAAAAGCTCCGTCCGGATCAGGTTGAGGAGGGTGTGGGTCTCGCCTTCGAACTCCAGGTGGAGCTCTTCCTCGGTCTTCTTCAGGATCTTGACGTTCATCTGATCATCCCCGTTCCAAAATCAGAGCTGAGCTTGCGGGTCTCCACCTGCTCGCATTCGGGGCAGACCAGCCTTTTTCCATCGAGTTTCAGGGGAGTGCCGCACCTTCCGCAGTAAGCTTTGACCACCCCCAGATCCTCGTCGACGATGGACAGGCCGATGGTGGGGGTATCGTCGATGATCTTGGCCTTGACGATGTCCCGCAGCCCCAGAGCCTGGCGAATGTCCTTGACGTAGGAGCTCCTGACCCTGGATATGTGGATCAGAGCCTCGGTGTTGAATATCGGCCTCGACTCGCATCCTCTCTTGAAGGCCAGCCGGAGGATGGCGAGGCTGTCTTTGAGGTCTGTGATCTGGCCCACCACCACGTCCCCGTTCACGAGCTTCACCGGGGCGTTGGTCCGAGGAAGGACCTTTGCCGACCTCTCCTCAGAGTCGACCTCCGGAATCCCCGCGGTGGTGGCGAGGAGGTGCTCTCCTTTGACCCGGGTGCCTTCGCCGGGGAGAAACTCCTCGACAGTCCCGACGACCTCCCCGGGGATGACGAATTTGGATTGCATCTTTTAGTTCACCTGCAAATTATCCTGTATAGCTCGACTTCTATCATCTTGACATCTCTCGTATGGAACTCAAAGGACCGTTTCAGGGGAAAGGCAACCTTCTGGACCTCTTCGACCTTACAGGGTTCTACGAACCGTCTAATGAACCCTTCGCTGCCCGCGTTGTGGATGGAGTAGACGACCCTCCCTATCTCCACCGCCTTTCGCAGGAAGGCCCGGTCACCACGACTCCCCTTCTGGGCTCCAAAGGGCGGGTTCATCACCACCGTATCCACACCCCTGAGGGCGATCGAGGCCACGTCCCCCCGGATGAGCTGGACCTCCACCCCCAGGCTGAGGGCGTTCTCTCTTGCGATCTTGAGGGGCTCCGGATCCAGCTCGACCCCGATGGATCGTGCTCCCAGAAGGGCGGCACCTATGGCCAGTATCCCCGTCCCGCATCCCAGGTCGCAGACAGTCCCCTCCAGGTCCCCCCGGAGGAGGGCCGAATAGAGGAGCTGTGACGCGATCGGCGCGGGGGTCTTGTACTGCTCGAGGCGAGGGTCGGGAGCGGCGAACCCCTCCAGCCGTTCCAGGATCATGTCCAGCTTTCGTTTCTTCATGGTCGTGGAGAAAGATGTGGTTATGGATAGAGGAGCGGCGAGGGATGCCGAGACCCCAAAAGGGCCGGTTTCAACGTCCAGTTCAGCCCCCCTCTGAGCCGAACCTATATGAAGTAGTGGGTCAGGTCGGTGAGGAGAAAGAGGAAGACCAGGGCCATAAAGAGCCGCAAGCCCCTCCAGGCAAAAGATCTGAGGAGGGGGCCATAGGCCGTCCTCTGAAGTCGAGGCGTCCTGAACTCAGCCCTCCCTGGACCGATCGCCGCCAGGTCCGACCCTATGACCGAGGCGAACCTTTTGACCGATCGGAGATGACTGCTCCGGATAGCCCCCAGCGCCGCCAGATCATCGCAGGCCCTACCTGCCTTGAGATCTCCTGCAACGGAAGACGGAGCTCCAGCCGGAACTCCGACCGGGGCTCCGGCAGAAGCGCCGGCTGAAGAGTCGAGGGCCGGGGCGGGCTCCGTCTCAAAATCAGCATCGCTTCGACCTGGAGGGCTCGTCGAAGGTCTTGATTCGGCTTCGTCTCCAGGTCCCCTCTTCAGCCCCGATTTGATTTCTCCAGCCCCCTCGGATCCTCCTTCCGATCTTTTCTCAGATCGCCAATCGCCTTCCGCTTTGGATGCGGTTTCAACCTCGACTGATTTGCCGGGGACCTTCGGCCTGGTGCGGCCGAATCCGAAGAGTCCCTCCAGCCCTCCGGATCCGGAGAACTCCCCGACTGATGCGCCACCCCTCGTGGACAGGACGTCTTCGACGGGACGGATCAGCAGAGGTCTGACCCCGGCCCGGCGCTCTTCCTCCTCTACGATGCGATCCACGGCATCGGCTTCGGGGTCGTTTGAGGCGACCTTTCCCCTCCTCCTCTCTGCCGATAGAGACGACCGGGACTTCTTTCCCAGGGGGCTCTCTTCGATGAGGTTCATGGACTCGTTCCAGGTCCTCACCACCTCCAGATCCGCCGCCTCAGTCAGGGCGGCCCGGGTGAGAACCCTGCCCAGGAGGAGGAGGACCCTCTGGTAGGTCTCCAGAATGAGGCCGCTTCCCCCCTTTCCGCTCCTGGAGAGCTCCTCCAGATCTCCGGTGATAAGTCGCGCCTCTCTGATCTGGAAGGGGCTGATCATCCCCAGGTCGGGAGCAGCCAGCTCGAAGGCGCTTTCGGCCCTCCTGAGATATGCAGCCGTCTCGGAGAGGTCTGGCGGCGGATCGCCCTTCAGCATCGCCGTCATAAACCTGGCCAGGGTCTTGAAGGCGGGGAGGAGCTGTCCACAGGCCTCTTTACAGCCCCGGCCCATGGGCCCCAGCTGGAGGATGGCCTGGTTGAAGTGCTCGGCGGCATCGGCCACGACGTCGATGAGCTTCCAGGGCTCATCTTTGGCCAGGGTGAGCCTCCAGGTCTCCTTCATCCCCATCATGCTCCGGCGCAGGGCCTCGACGGAGGGGTTCTCGGTCTCGTCCTCGGCCTTGGAGAGGGCGGCGTTGATGGCGGATATCCCCTCTTCAGCCAGCTTCACCGCCCTCTCCGGATCGGTCTCCAGCTCCAGGATCACCAAGGCGGAGGCGAACCTGGCCATCCCGGCGTCCAACTCCAGCTCAGACTGACCCAGGCCGGGGGTTGCCGCCAGCTCTGCATAGCAGTCTGCGGCCGCGGCATAATTTGTGGAGGCTCCTATGAATAGCTCCTCTGCACCCCGGTCCAGAGCATCTCCCCCAATGTGGTGGAGGGCCTGCTGGTGGAGCTCCTTTGCCTGGATCGACCGGACGGCGGAAAGCCAGGAGACGGCGTTGGCCCGGACCGGCTGCATGCTCTTATTGATCAGGTCGAGGCTCGTCTCCAGATGGTCGGCAGCCAGGTCGTAGTCGCCCTGGTCCAGGTGAAGCCTTCCCAGGTTGGAGAGGACCACCCCGGCATTGTGGTGCTGGCCGATCTCCTCGAAGATCTCCATGCTCCTGTTGTAGTAGCCGATGGCGGCCTCCGCCGCCTTGATCTCGGCGTTGACCCGCCCCATCCGGTTGAGGATCCAGGCCACCTGCCTCTGATCCCCCAGCCCCTCAAAGTCCGCGAGGCTCTTCTCGTAGTTCTGGAGGGCCAGGTCGAACTCCCCCATCTCGGCGTAAATCCTGCCCAGGCTACCGGTCATCTGGGCGACGCCGAACTCGTCCTCCAGGCTCCTGAAGATCTCCAGGCTCTTTCTGCAGCTCTCCAGGGCCTCTTCGTAGCTCTGACCGCTCCGATATGCGGATCCCATGTTCCCCAGGACCTGGGCGAGGCTGCCCACGTCTCCCAGGGCGGAGAAGCCCTCCATCGCCAGCTGGTAGTAGTGGAGGGCGCGGCCCAGGTACCCCTGCCGGGCGTGGACCTGGCCCAGGTTGTTATAGAGGACGCTCTTGATGTGCTGATCCGCGGTCTGGGAGAGGGCCTTGTTGTAGCACCGAGCGGCGATCCCCAGATGTCCCGCCAGCCTGCAGATGTCGCCGAGCCTCTTGATGTCGTAGAGGTCGGAGAGGCAGTTCAAGAGCCTGATACAGATCTTCTCGTCGATCTCGCCCTCTTCGAAGCTCTCAAGGAGGGCAGCCACCAGGTTTGCACAATCTCCGCTGATCGATTTTGGATCTATAGCCCGGGAAAAACCTCCCCGCATGTAGGACTCGAATATCTCCTGGAGGACGACCAGCTGATCCATCGGGTATGAATCGACTTTTATCTTTAAGTAGTTTCTGTGGGAATAATATATCGAGGATATTTTGATCAGGTTCAGTTGAGGCGGTTTGTTCCGGCATGGACCGGATCGGATTTTGGAGGACAGTATGGAGGGGTTATCATAGTATCCGATAAATCCTCGGCGAAGGCGGAGAAGCGATATTTATTTAATGTCTCAAATCCTTGGACAGGTTTGATGTAGCGCTGAGAAGGCGCTGGATATGAGGCTTGTCCGGGTCCTCCACGGCCGAATGAAGGGCCGATATTGGTGGATTTGTCGGGAGCGGCTGTAGTTTTGGTTTTAAGGATGGGAGGACGGGATGGTGATTCAAGAAAAGGTTGCCTACAGAGGCGGGGATGCGGACGGGTACGTCATCCCCCTGGGACCCGCAAATCTGGTTCTTGTAGTGGGAGAGAGGGGCATGGTCGGCTGCGGCGCCTTCGACGTTACGGCTCTGGAGAAGTTCGATTACCCCGCGGCGAGGGTCAAGCCCGCTCGGGGGCCCTCGATCGCCAGCATCGATGACCTTCTGGCGGGCGAGGTTAAGGACTCCAACTCCGCGGCGTCGAGGCTCGGGGTGAGGGTGGGGATGAAAGGAAAGGAGGCCCTCGACCTCCTCTGAAGCTCAGGATCGACCCGGCGAGGAATGTCTCATGATCCCTCTGGAAGAGATCAGAAATGCAGGTCGGATGCTGGATGGAATGGTCATCCGCACCCCCCTGGTCCGCTCGCCCACCTTTTCGCGGATGACGGGGGCTGAGGTCTACCTGAAGCTGGAGTGCCTCCAGATGGGAGGCTCCTTCAAGGTGAGGGGGGCCACCTACAAGCTCCTCAAGAGGCGGGGGGAGATCGGACGGGGGGGGGTCGTGGCCGCCTCTGCGGGAAACCACGCCCAGGGGGTGGCCCTGGCCGCGGGAGCCGCAGGCCTATCCGCCACCATCGTTATGCCGGTCTGGGCCTCTCTGGGAAAGCAGGAGGCCACCCGAGGCTACGGAGCCGAGGTGATCCTGGCCGGGGACAGCCTCGCCGAGAGCATCTCCACGGCCAAAGAGATGGCCAAGGAGGGGAAGGCCTTCATCCACCCGTACGACGATCCTGAGATAGTGACCGGCCAGGGGACGATCGGCCTGGAGATCCTGGAAGACCTCCCCGACCCGGACCTGGTGGTGGTCCCCATCGGAGGAGGCGGGCTCATCAGCGGCATAGCGACCGCGGTGAAGGCCCTCCGGCCCGAGACCAGGGTAGTCGGAGTCCAGGCCGCGGCCTGCCCCTCGGCCCTCGAATCCCTCCGGGCCGGGGAAAGGGTCGCCGTCGAGGCCGAGAGGTCGATAGCCGACGGGATCTCGGTCAAGCAGGTCGGGGAGATAAACTTCCCCATAATCAGGGAGAATGTAGACGGGGTGGTTTTGGTGGACGAGGAGGAGATCGGCTCGGCGGTCCTGGCCCTTCTGGAGAGGAAGAAGGTCCTGGCGGAGGGGGCGGGGGCCGCGCCCCTGGCGGCCCTCCTCGGCTCAAAGGTCGAGGTGAGGGCGGGAGAGAAGGTGGTCCTGGTGATAAGCGGAGGAAACCTCGACCCGCCCCTTCTGGAGAGGGTGATCAGGCAGGGTCTCCTTAAAAACGGGAGGATCATGCGCTTCTCCGCCTGCATCGAGGACGCTCCCGGCTCCCTCGCCCGCCTCCTGGAGCTGGTGGCGAAGGAGGGCGGAAACGTCCTTCACATCCATCACGCCCGGGGCGGAAGAGGCCTCTCATTGTTCAGGACCAGGGTGGACCTGGAGGTGGAGACCCGGGGCTTCCCCCAGATCGAGGAGATAAAATCGGCGCTGAAGGGCGCAGGGTACGAGATCAGGGTCAGGGGCTGACCCTCGGGCGCTGTGCCCTCACCCCGCGGGCGGCGCCGATCGGCGCCATGCCGGAGGGCGCAGCTCGCGGTCCGCCTCAGCGGATGAGCTTGCGGGCGAGGACGACGACGAAGAGGGCGAGGAAGAGGTATCCGAGGACGCTCTCGAACATGACGGCGTACTTCCATGCGCCGACCGTCGAGTGGCCCACGGGCGTCCCGCCGATAAAAGAGAGGGCACTGAAATATAGGCACTCCCAAAAGGTGGGCGAGGTTTTGGAGGTAGCCGACAAGAAGAGCAAAGTGCTGTTGTTTAGGGCGGTCATGGTGATTTCTGGAGTGGAGGATTTCGTTATCCCGCCGAGGATTCGATAAAGGACTGTGAAGCCGAAGATAGACCCGAAAATCCAGGCGAGTGTAAAAATGGGTCGGATTCCGTATCCACAAGATCGCCAGGCTACATGGTCGTAAAGCTTTGACCAGTTAAACCGATATAGCCAGCTCTTCTTCGGGTCATACCAATGTTTCTGGCCCTGGCTTATCAGTCTGAATTTGTAATAGCAATTATCTGCGTCGTCAAATCTTTCAATATTTTTAAAGTTATTCACTAAGGCCAGGTAAATGGCACCATCATAACGATAATCGTCCAAATGGTCTTTTATATCGTCCCAGATCAAACATCTTAGTTTATCAAAATTTGCTCCTTCTAATATTATGTCCGATTCACAACCGAAGCTTGAGCCAAGTGACATGTCATAAATTCTTGAATTATTTAAGATTAAATTTTTATTGAATTTGGTTTCATTAAAATTAGCATATCCGATAAATATGGCATTCCCAAAATTTACGTCTCCATAAAATACTGAATGCGTAAAATCTGAATCTTCATTGAATTTAGCTCTTTCGAAATTTAACGTAGCGTTTCTAGCAGAGTTCGTACTCTTAAAATTGGCTCTTTTATCGAATTTGGCTTCACAGAATAAGAAATCATCTTCAAAATGGGCGTTATTAAAATCGGCATTTTCGTTGAAACGAACATGGTTAAATCTACACTTCCCGTAAAATCGAGATCCTCCAAATCCAGCATATTTTTCAAATCTAGATCTCCAAAAACGGGCTTCATTGAAATTAGTGCTATCAAACCAGGCCCGTTTCTTAAATTGAGCATCTCTAAAGTTTGCGATCTTAAATCTTGCATCTCGAAAATCAACATCACCCTCAAACTTACTGTTTCTAAAATCAGCTTCCTTGGAAAACTGAGCATATCTAGATTTAATATCTTTTCTTGAAATCATTCCAACAAATTTGCTTTCATCTCTAAAAATAGACCCTTCTAAAATAAGATTATTCGTAAATATTGTATCATTAAAATTAACTGGTTTATAAAAAATAGAATTATGAATGTTAAAAACTCCCCGAAGGCAACAATTTACTAGACTTATTTCAGATGTAATAAAATTTATTTTTTTACTATCCACCCTTGAATCAGCAAAATGTATTTTCGGTAGATCCCCCCTCTCCAGATCCAGGTCGCCTTCGATCACTCTGTTCTCAAATTTTACATCCTCGCCCTTCTCGATCAACCGCAGAATCTCTTTGGCCGGAATCGGCTTGCAGCCACCTGATTCTCTCACTTCCTCCGAGTCCCTCTCCTCGATCATGCCGACCACCCCAAGCTACCTTAAGTTCGCGCGCCAGTTATATCATCATTTCCTTATCCCCCGCCCCCAAACCCCAGCCCCTCCCTGCCGCGCGCCGCCCGGTGGGGCTAAAGGTGATATATACCCTGAGCCAACCCCTGTCATAGCTAAAATCCCCCTGAAGGAGGGAGTCAGTTGAAGGATTATCTCACGCTAGACGATTTCCCCATCAATAACCAGCGCATCCTGGTGCGGGTGGACGTAAACTCCCCCATGGACCCCGACGGCAAGATCCTCGACGACAAGAGGTTCCGCGGCCATCTGCCCACCCTGCGCGACCTGGAGGAGGCCCGGGTCGTCCTCATGGCCCACCAGAGCCGGGCGGGAAAGAAGGACTTCACCACCTTGGAGGCCCACGCCCGCCGTTTTTCCCAGCTCCTCCGCCGCGAGGTGACCTACGTCGACGACATCTTCGGCTCCCACGCCCGGGAGGCGATCAAGGCGATGAGGCCCGGCGAGGTCATACTCCTGGAGAACACCCGCTTCTACTCCGAGGAGAATATCAGCCGCCCTGCCGAGGATCACGCCAAAAGCCACATGGTCAGACAGCTCTATCCCCTCTTCGACCTCTTCGTCAACGACGCCTTCGCCGTCTCCCACCGGTCTCACCTCTCTGTCGTCGGGTTCACCGAGGTCCTCCCCAGCGCCGCCGGCCGGCTGATGGAGAAGGAGATCGACTCCCTGGACATGGGCGTCCGGGGGAACGAGCACCCCTCCATCTTCGTCCTCGGCGGGACCAAGGCCGACGACTCCATCAAGGTGATCCAGAACGTCTTCAACCGGGGCGGCGTCGACCAGGTCCTGGTCACCGGGGTCGTGGCCACCGTCTTCCAGATGGCTGCGGGGATTAACGTCGGCGATAAAAATGAGGAGTTCGTGGCCGGGCTCGACTACTCCGACCAGGTGGCCATCGCCAAAGACCTCCTGGACAAAAACCCCGGAAAGATCGTCTTCCCTCAGGACGTGGCCCTGGACAAGGGCGGCGAGAGGTTGGACGTGGCCATGGAGAAGGTTCCCGACGACCTTTTGATCGCGGACATCGGCCTGGAGACGATCGTAGACTTCTCAAAGAGGATCAGAGAGGCCAAGATCGTCGTCCTCAACGGGACCGCCGGGATCTTCGAGAAGGACAAGTTCGCCCTTGGAACCACTGAGATCCTGAAGGCCGCCACCGAGTCGGGCTTCTCCATCGCCGGCGGCGGCCACACCAGCGCCGCCATCGACGAGCTGGGGCTTGAGCCCAGGTTCTCCCACGTCAGCACCGGCGGCGGCGCCTCCATCAGCTATCTCTCCGGAGATCTCCTCCCCGGAATCGAGGCGCTGAAGAAGGCCGCCCAGAGGCAGAGGAAGTAGCCGGAGTTCGACAAGAAGAAAAAGGCAGGCAAAGGCCATCGAAGCCGAGCCGAAAAAAGAGGTCCAGAGTCAGAGTTCAAAGTCCTGGAAGGGGACGCCGCCCCTCCAGGATTTCCATCACTTTTTTCCTGCACTCGGCGAGAAGCTCCTTCGGCGCCCCGGTGGCCTCCAGGGCGGCGGCGCCCCGGTGGCCTCCCCCGTACCCATGATGGGCCCTCCCCACCTCCCCGAAGATCGCGGAGAGGTCGAGGCCTGCCAGGACGGCGTCCCTCCGGGCGCGACCGCTGATCCTGCAGAGGTCGCCGTGGACCCCGCCGACCAGGGCGACGTCGGCCCCCATGTCCACCAGGATCATGGCGCTGGACCCCTCGAAGGCGCCGACCTCCGAGGAGACCACCACCCAGTCCCCGGTCCATTCGATCTCCGCCCGGGAGGCGGCCCTCAAGGCGGCGATCCTCCTGGAGGTCTCGGTGGGGATGCGGGAGAGGACCTCCAGAGCATCATTGTACTCGATCCCGGACCTCTCCAGGATCTCGGCCACGGTCCGAAACGAGGGGGCGTGAGCGTGCTTGAACCTGCCGGTATCGGTGATGATCCCCACCACCAGGGCGAGGGCCGCTTCCCGGCTCGGGACGACCCCGCTCTCATCCAGGATCTTCCAGACTATCTCGGCGGTGGAGTCGGCAGGCCTCTGGATGCTGAATAGAGCCCCCTCCACCAGATCCCTGTCCTGGTGATGATCGATGACCGCATAATCCTTCAGCTCGGCGTTTCCGATCTGCTGCCCGACCGCCGTGTCCACCACCACCACCAGCTCGCGGTCGCTGACCGGCGGATCGATCAGAATCTCGGCCCCAATGCTTCTCAGAAGTGCGGCGGCGGTCTTGCTCACCCCCTCCACCGCGGCTATATCCCCTCCGAAGGCCTCCCCCAGGGCGAAGGCGCTGCCGACGGCATCGGGATCGGCATTCCTGTGGCAGAGGTAGAGGACATTATCGTATCCTTCGATCAGCTTCTTGAACTCACCCTCGCTAATCTCCATCAGCAGCCTCATCCCCCTGATGGTAGAAAAAAGTTGTTTCAGGCATATCGATCAACTCCGGCCCGGTCAACCCCGATTTGAACTATCGAGAAGCTCCGGCCGACCAATCCCGGTTGAAACTGGGCAGTCGTCTCGCCAATTCACGGCCTTCGTCAATCCTCCACTGGGATGACTTCCCCATATCCGAGCCTCTTCAGCCCCCGGATCGCATCCTCTGAGAGCCTCTCCCCCCGGGGGATCAGCACCTCTATCCAATCTTCCCGATCCGAGACCTTCCAGCCCAAGGGCAGGAGCTCTTCGGCCGCCTCGACCCTCCTCAGCCTCTCCGGGCTGATGGGCCCCTCGATCCTGGGCGCAAGGCAGGATCGAGAAGGGAGATCGGCGCTGGATAGGCCGAGATCTCTTGCCATCTCTCTCACCTCTTCTTTGCTGATCCCCAGCTCCCGAAGGGGCATCCTGATCCCGGCCTCCAAAAGAGACCTCATCCCGGGCCGGTCCTCCTCCCGATCTGAGGCGTTGGTCCCGTCCACCACAACCTCCATCCCCCTCGACCTCGCAAAAGAGAGGAGCCCTCCGGCCATCGCCCGCTTGCATAGGCGACATCGTGTCGCCAGGTTCATCCGGACCTCGTCCAGATCCAGGATGCTCATCTCCAGAATCGCGTGCTCGATTCCGATCTCGGCGGCAATCCTTCTGGCGTTCGATAAATCTCGGCCTGACTGCAGCTCCGACCTCACCGTGACGGCGACGGCCCCGTCGCCCAGGGCGGAGCGGGCCGCGGCCGCCAGAACCGAGCTGTCCACCCCGCCCGAGAAGGCGACGACCACCCCATCCAGCCCACCAAACCATCCGCACAGCTCTTCAAACGATACCATCCCACCACCATCGAGCCACAATCGAGCCAGCAGCATTTCAGCCTGGCGGAGCCGAACATGGAAAGACCACTCGAAAGGCTTTTCCCGTCGGGACGATCTAACCTAGCCTATATTCACACCCGACGCGAGGCTCGGGACCGGAGGGATTCCATGCAAATTTTGATCACCGGAGCTGGAGATGTCGGGTTTCACCTGGCGAGCGCCCTCTCCGGCGAGTATGACGTCACCGTAATAGACCAGAGCACGAGAGCCTGTGAGCGGCTCGAAGAGATAGACGCGAGAGTCCTCCAGGGGAACGCCGCCAACGCCCAGCTCCTGATCGAGGCTGGGATCCAGGAGGCGGACATAGTGGTCGCGGTCACCGGAAACGACGAGGTCAACATCATCACCTGCATCACGGCAAGCCATCTGGGAGTTGAGAGGACCATAGCCAGGGTCAGCAACTCCGACTACATCGACCAGCCCATGAAAGACCGAAAGCAGATCGGCATCGGCCTGATGATCTGCCCCGAGCTGGTGATGGCGGAGAAGATAGTCACCGACCTCTACTTCCCCTCGATCATAGAACGTCGGAAGCTGGCGGGAGGCAGGGGGGAGCTGCTCGAGCTTGCCGTGGACGAGGATATGGCCCTTGTTGGATCTATCGCCAACCTCAACCTCCCCGAGAACTGCAAGCTGGCGGCTATAAAAAGGGGGGAAGAGATCCTGATCCCCAAGAAGGACGACTCCATAAAGGCCGAAGACCGACTCATCCTCACCTGCGATGCCAGGTCGGTGCCGAAGCTCCGGAAGATGGTCCACGAGGATACAGCCTCCCACAAGGTCATGATCGTCGGAGGGGGGGTGGTCGGCTTTTATCTGGCCAAGTGGCTGGAGAAGATGGACTTCGATCTGAAGCTGGTGGAGATCGACAACGTTCGCTGCCAGGAGCTGGCGGAGGAGCTTCCGGAAACCTTGATCCTGAACGGCGACGGAACCGACATATCCCTGATCAAGGCGGAGAACGTCGGGTCCATGGACGTGGTCTTCTCCGTCACCGGCTTCGACGAGAAGAACCTCCTCTGCAGCCTCCTCGCCAAACAACTGGGGGCCGATAAGATCGTCGCCAGGGTGGATAGAAGCGATTACATCGACCTCTTCGAGATGGTGGGGGTCGATCACGCCATCAGCCCCGGCAGGGTGACCGTCGATGCCGTCCTCAGGCTGGTCCGGGGCGGTGAAGAGGTCATAGCCGCCGGCAAAGACGAGGCCGAGGTGCTGGAGTTCCGGGCGGAGAAGGAGGCCAAGATCCTGGGGAAGAACGCCGGCGAGAAGATGCCCAAGGGAGCGATCATCGGCATGATCATGCGGGGCAACCAGCCGATCATCCCCACCGCGGATACGGAGGTCAAGGACGGGGACAGGATCTTCATCCTGGCCCTCCCCAAGGTCCAGCCCAAGGTGAAGGCCCTCTTCGCCGCCGAACGGAGCGGATGATCCTTTTCTTACCATTTATTTTTATGGGGAAAAATCGGATTGGAGGAGAGATCCCCGCCGGGAGACAAATCCCTATTTGGAGACGTACCTCTAGGTCGACGATCCATGCCAGGAACTTCGTCCTGTCAGGAGACTCATCCCTGCTGGAGGTCCCCCGGCCCTTCCGCCCCCCTGCCTTCCGCCTTATCTCTTGCCGACAGAAGGTCTGATACCAGGGCCTGCTTCAGATTTCTATTTCGGAGGACGGCGGCCGGATGGAAGGTGACCATGAAGCGGTCCTCGAAGAACCGGCCCCGGAGGCCGGCGACCCCCTCGGCGTTCAGAACAGCTCTCGCCGCCGCGTTGCCCATGAGGATCACCACCTTGGGTTGGAGGAGCTCGATCTGAGATTCGAGATAAGCCCGACACGCCTCCATCTCCTCCCTCTTCGGCCTTCGGTTCTCCGGCGGACGACATTTGACCACGTTGGTAATGAAGACCCGGAACCTGTCGATTCCTGCATCTTTGAGACAGCCGTCCAGGATCGACCCCGCCCTTCCCACGAAAGGCCTCCCCGCCCGGTCCTCATCCCTTCCCGGAGCCTCTCCGATGAGGAGGATATCCGCTCGGGCCGGACCCTCGCCGGGGACCGCTATGGTCCTGCTCTGAGAGAGAGGGCAGCGGGTGCAAGACCTGATCTTTTCGTTAAGCGATCTGAAGGGATCATCGATCCCCGAGGTTCGACCTGCCCCTGACCATTCATCTCGACTCATCTCAATCACCTTTCTTAACAAAAACACCTTCCTGAACAAAACACCTTCTTGAACGAAAACACCCCTGAACGAAACGTTCTTATTCATTTAAGCCAGAAACGCCCCTCCAAGGTGGTACGAATGGTAGAATGGACGGGAAGCCTCAGAAAGTTCGACGACTTATGGTACACCATCGAGAGGATCGTCTACGGCAAAGGCCAGCTCAGCGGGTTCACCTCAGAAGAGATATACAACAATCTGCGGGATAAGTCCTTCTTCAAAGGCCCCGAAGATCTTCACAGGTTCCTGATCGAGAATGGCAAAAAATATAGGGTCAGAGCTCTGGATACCGGCGGCTGGGAACGATACTGGTAATTTCACTTCTCGCAGAAGTAAATATTTCCGTTGTCTGTGCCCAGCTGCGAGAACTTCCCGGTGGCGAGGATCTTGTAGCTGTACTTGAGGGAGGCTACCCTCGTCCCCGGCCCCACCTCAGACTCCTGAGGAAGGATGACGTTCTCTCCCACCACCGGTATCTGGCCAGGGCTCTTGTAAGCCTGGTCGGCGTCGAGGACGCATTTCGGCCCGATGGTGGAGTGCCTTCCCACGATGGTTCTGTTCAGGAACGATCCTCTCTTGATGGAGGCGAAGCTCATGATCATGCTGTTTTTGATCACCGAATCCCTCTCTATTAGGCTGGTGTGGCCGATGTGAGAGTTCTCGATGACCACGCCCTTCTCGATGCTGCAGTTCCTCCCTATGAAGACGTTCCCCCGAAGCTGGATATCTCCAGAGTCGAGGTACCTTCCGATCCTGGCCAGGGTCCTGGGGTTGACCCACTGGCCTGGTCGGTACTCGTTTCGAAAAGCGTAATGCTCCACCTTCCCTCCCAGAAAGTCCATCGCCGCCGTCAGGAGCCTTTCGGGAGTGCCTATATCGATCCAGTAGCCCTCGACGGGATAGCCGAAGACCGGATATCCGTGCTCGGTGAGATAGGGGATGAGGTCGCCACCTATGTCCCTGGCCGAATCCCCCATCTCGGCGAGAACCTCCCGGATCTGGGGGGAGAAGAGGTAAAAGGCGGTGTTGATCATCCGGCTGGGTTCTCTTCCGGGGGCCGGCTTCTCCACGAAGCCCCTGATCCGGTGATCTCCGTTGATCTCGGCGACGCCGTACTGAGATACGTTTTCGCCCGCCCCCAGCTCTTTCAATGCCACGGTGAGGACCGCCCCCTTCTTCCGGTGAAATTCTACGAATTTTTTCAGATTTATGTCGATGACGTTGTCGCCCGAGACCACCAGCATATCCTCATTGATGTCGAAGAAGTTAGCGCAGTATCTCAGGGAGTCGGCGCTTCCCTTGTCTTCGTACTGGGGCTGGTAGGAGAACTCCTCGATCTCGGTGATCCCCAGCCTCTTGAAGAAGCCCTCGCCGGCCTTGAAGTAGTTGTTCAGGGGGAGGGTATTCTCCGCGCCCTTGCTCCCCAGGATGAAGCGCCTGCAACCCTGGGTCGCCAGAACGCGGAATAGGGTCGCGATGATGGCGGTATCGCAGAGGTCTACCAGGGGCTTGGGCTGGTCGAGGGTCAGTGGGTAAAGCCGCGTGCCTCCGCCACCTACGGTGGCGATTACCGGTGGAAACGTCTCCATTTCGCATCCCTCAATTGAGATCAATAGCCCCTTCTTATTTTAATGATTATTCTGGTTATCATGAACACGATCAGGAATAAGATGACGTAGAATACTATCTCCTGGGTTGCCATGTCCTGGACTGGGATGTTGAAGTTTATATTTTTGATGGGTGGAGGCCAATTGAAGAAGGGCTCTCTGCGATCGGAGGGTGATCATAGGGTTAATTACAGAGAAGGGGAGGATAAGGGAGACCGAGATTTCAGCTGAGGGATGGATGTTATGAGCGGACGCAAAGAGGCTATAGAGAGGGCGAAGGCCCACTTCGAGGAGCTCCTGGTCGAGCAGATGGACCGGGTGGAGCAGATGAGGTCTGCCGAGGACTGGATCGACTACTCGCGGATCAGCCCCATCGTCATCGGGGTGGTGGGAGGCGACGGGATAGGCCCCTACATCAGCGCGGAGGCCAAGAGGGTCCTCGAGCACCTGCTGAAGGCCGAGGTGGAGGCGGGAGATGTGGAGATCAGGAACGTCCAGGGGCTGACCATCGAAGAGAGGGCGAGGGCGATGAAGGCGCTCCCCAACGGGGTGATCGAGGAGCTGAAGAGGTGTCACGCCATCCTCAAGGGCCCCCTGACCACGCCGAAGAAGGGCGACCCCTGGCCGAACCTGGAGAGCGCGAACGTGGCCATGCGCCGGGAGCTGGACCTCTTCGCCAACGTCCGGCCCGTCAAGGTTCCAAGCCAGGGAATCGACTGGATCTTCTTCAGGGAGAACACCGAGGGCGCCTACATCCTGGGGAGCAAGGGGTTCAACGTCACCGACGATATCGCCTTCGACTTCACGGTGACCACCACCCCGGGAGCTGATAGGATCGTGAAGCTGGCCTTCGAGCACGCCAGGAAGAACGGGATCGACCGGGTCACCGCCGTCACCAAGGCGAACGTGATCAAGACCAGCGACGGCAAGTTTTTGGAGGTGGCAAGGAAGGTCGCCAAAGAGTATCCCGGAATCGAGCTGGACGAGTGGTTCATCGACATCATGGCCGCAAAGCTGGTGGACCCCAAGCGGAGGACCCAGTTCAGGGTAGTGGTCCTGCCGAACCTCTACGGCGACATCATCACCGATGAGGCCGCGGAGTTTCAGGGGGGGGTCGGGACCGCGGGATCCGCCAACATCGGAAAGAGGCACGCCATGTTCGAGGCGATCCACGGCTCGGCCCCGAGGATGGTGGAGGAGGGGCGAGCCCAATACGCCGACCCTTCCAGCATGATGCGGGCAGCGGTGATGCTCCTCGGCCACATAGGGTTTGCGGATAAGGCGAGGAGGCTGGAGATGGCCCTGGACGTCTGCAGCCAGCACGAGAAGAAGGTCGTCATGACGGGCCGCTCCGACGGCGCCACCGGGGCCGAGTTCGCCGACTACGTCATGGAGACCCTCCAGGACCCGAATCTGGAGACGAGGTGGAAGGAGTACCAGTAATGGTGGAAGGGGTACCAGTAATACGTCATGAGCGAAGCCCGCATGGGCCCGGCTCCCCGCCGGGCCCCTCCGGATGGGCAATCAATTTCTATTATAACCGACAAATAACTGCCCGTGGAAAACCTGGCAGACGCTTTTCTGAGGCTGGACCGAAAGGAGATCGCCCTCCTCAAGGCCATCGAGAGGGGGATGCGCCACTCGGAGTGGGTTCCCGTCGAGGACCTTCCGGCCAGAGCCCGCCTCTCAACCAAGGGCGCCATCTCGGGGCTCTCGAAGCTGGTGGACAAGAAGCTGGTCTTCAAGACCAGCGAGCCCTACGAGGGGTACCAGATAGGCTTTGCAGCCTACGACCTGGTCGCGTTGTCCGACCTGGTCGACCGAGACGTGGTGGCGTCCCTGGGAGGCCTCCTCGGTGTGGGCAAGGAGTCGGTGGTCTACGAAGCCCTGGGCCACATCCCCGTTGCAGCCGGACGGGCGGAAGGCGGAGGGCTGGCGGATTATGAGGAGACTGGACTGGTACCTCTGGCGGTGAAGTTCCACCGCCAGGGTAGGACCAGCTTCAAGCACGTTCGCAGGGCGAGAGATCACCTGAGGGATCAGCCCCGATGCGCCTGGATCCACGCCGCGAGGCTCGGGGCCGCTAAGGAGATGAAGATCCTGAAGAAGCTTCATCCCCAGGTATCGGTCCCCCGGCCCGTCGCCCTCAGCCACCACGCCCTGGTGATGGAGCACACCGGGGGGAGGGAGCTCTACCGACTGGATCTCGAAAATCCAAAAGAATGCTTTGACATCGTTCTGGAGGAGGTGGCCGCCTCCTGGAGAATGGGGATCGTCCACGCCGACCTCAGCCCCTACAACGTCCTGGTCCAGGAGAACGGAGAGATCGTCATCATCGACTGGCCCCAGGCCGTATCCCGGACCGACCCTCGAGCGGCAGAGCTCCTGGAAAGAGATCTCTCGAACATCGTCGACCACTTCGCCAGGAAGTACCGCCTCGATCTAGAAGCTGAAGATGCCCTCGCTTTCGTCTTGGGGACGGAAAAGCGTATCGAAAACGGAGAGGAGCTCGGCCAGAGGTGATCCCATCCCAGGACCGATCTTCGGAGTCGATATCGCCAGCGGATCCCCCAAGAGCAAGCAGGCGCCGAGCTATGCTCTCTTCATCCTGGATGGAGAGAGGGAAGAGCGCCACCCCATGATCACCAGACAGAAGCTGATCAGGATGATCAGGCAGACGGCGCCGGAGATGGTGGCGACCGACAACGTCCACGAGCTCGCCGCGAGCAAGGGAGATCTGGTGGGGCTCTTGAGACAGATGCCGCCGGCGACGAAGGTGGTCCAGGTTACGGGAGGGGAGAGGCCCGAAGCCCTGGCCAAGATCGCCCGCCGGCACGGGATCAGCTTCGATCGGCTCAACCCCATGGACGAGGCCGAGACCTGCGCCCGCCTCGCCTCCCGGGGCGTGGGAAGTGCCGTCTCCGCCTTCGAGGACCGGACCTGGATCAAGGTCAGCCGCCGCAGATCTCCGGGACGGGGCGGCTGGTCCCAGAAGCGGTACACCCGGAAGATCCATGGGTCGGTGAAGTCCCTCTCCCGGGAGGTGGAGGGGAGGCTCCGGGAGGAGGGGCATCAGTTCACCTGCCGGTCGGTGGAGGGGATAGGCGGCTACATCAGAAGCGAGTTCGTGGTGGAGGCTCCGAGGAGCGAGGTCCACCTCCACTCAGGCTATAGAGGCGATGCCCAGATCAGGGTGGAGGGGGTGGAACGGCCCAGGCTCAAGTTCGAGCCGCTCCGGCCGAAGCGGGGTTACATCATCGCGGGGATCGACCCCGGCACCACCACCGGGATCGCCGCCCTCAACCTGAGGGGTGAGCTCGTCGACCTGGTCAGCGCGAGAGAGATGTCCCCCTCGGACGTGATCGAGTGGCTGGCGGCGCGGGGAAAGCCCCTGCTGGTGGCTGCCGACGTCTTTCCGACCCCTGGAGCCGTGGAGAAGGTGAAGCGGTCCTTCTCCGCCGTCCTCTCCTCGCCGGGAAGCGACATGCCCTCGGAGGAGAAGATCGCTCTGGCCAGGGAGTACGGCTACAAAAACGACCACGAGCGCGATGCCCTCGCTGCGGCGGCCAGCGCCTTCAAGCGGTTCAAGAACAAGTTCCAGCAGGTGGAGAAGAAGTGCCCGCCCGACCTGGACCCCGAGGAGGTGAAGGCCCTGGTGGTGAGGGGGCTGTCCATAGACCAGGCGATATCGGGGATGACGGAGCCGCCGCCCGGGGAGCCGGCGAGATCGAGAGTCATCGAGAGGAGCGAGGCGGGGTTTGAGGCGGGGGCCGAGGCAAACTCAGAGCTCGCCGAGTTGATGGCGGAGAACAGGCGGCGGCAAGATCAGATCCGGCGGCTGAAGGAGTACAATGAGGAGCTGAAGGCTCAGATCGCCGCAGGCGAAGCGACCCGCCGCCGCCTGGAGGAGAAGATAGAGAGGCTGATGGACAAGGCCCGCCGGGAGATCAAAAGGGACCAGGAGATCAGGATCAGAGAGAAGGAGATCGAGCGGCTCCGGTCCCTCCTCCGCCAGGAGAGGAAGGTCAACCGCAAGCTGAAGGCGAGGCTCAAGAGAGAGAAGAGGGCCGAGGAGCTGGAGGAGGAGGCGGTGGGAAGATCGGTCAAGGAGGTCGCCTCCTTCTCCCGGGAGGCGATCCTGGAGGCGGCGGCCCGGCTCGGCATCGGCAAAGGGGACGTGGTCCTCCTTCTGGACGGCAGCGGCGGCGGCCCCAACACCGCCGACCTCTTCATCGAGGCGGGGGTGGAGGCGGTGATCGCCGAGACGGAGATGGAGCCGTCGGTGGAGGGGTACCTTATGGATGGAGGTGTCCCCGTCCTCTCCAGCCGGGAGGTGCCGGCGAGGAGGATCGCCGGGGTGGCATTAATAGATCCCCTGGATCTGGAGGGGGCTTTGGCTCGATGGGCGGAGAGAAAGCAGGTCCGGGAGGCGAAACGGAAGACCGAATGGCTGGAGGGGATGATTAAGGAGTACAGGGCGGAGCGGAGAAAGGACGAAAGGCAGAGGAGGAAGACCTCTCCGGAGTGAATCGATTTTTGGCGACCATCGATTTTGGCGACCATTTTTTCGGCCCCGCCCGGCCAGGCTCCTTGGCGGGTTTTGTGGGGCTCCTTCCCCCGGACAAGGGCAGCGTTTTTAAAGATAACCCGTCATCACTGCAACCCAATCATGCTCGCCGACGATATTTCGAGGTTGAAGGAGGAGAAGAACGCGGTCATCCTCGCCCACAACTACCAGCCCGGCGAGGTCCAGGACGTCGCCGACCTTGTGGGCGATTCCCTGGAGCTCTCCCGGGCGGCAGCTCGAGAGGAGGCCGAGGTGATAGTATTCTGCGGCGTCGACTTCATGGCCGAGACCGCTGCGATCCTCTCGCCCCAGAAGAGGGTGGTCATGCCCGAGGCCGGGGCGGGCTGCCCCATGGCCCATATGATCACCGCCCAGCAGCTCCGGGAGTTCAAGGCTGAAAATCCAGGGGCCGCCGTCGTCTGCTACGTCAACTCGTCGGCGGAGGTCAAGGCAGAAAGCGACATCTGCTGCACCTCCGCCAACGGGATCGAGGTGGTCGCCTCCCTGGAAGAGGATAATGTCCTCTTCGTCCCCGACAGGAACCTGGGACGGTACGTGGCCCGATTTACCGATAAGAAGATCATAACCTGGGACGGCTACTGCTACGTCCACGACCGCTACACGACCGAAGACGTCCGGCAAGCTCGCGCCCTCCATCCCGGAGCCGAGCTGCTGGTCCATCCCGAGTGCCGGCCCGAGGTGATCGATCTCGCCGACTATGTCTACAGCACCTCGGGGATAGCAAGGCACGCGAAAGAGAGCGGCGCCCGCGAGTTCATCATCGGGACCGAGGTGGGGATGAACTATCGGCTGAAGCAGGAGAACCCGGATAAGGAGTTCTACCCCTTGAGCGAGAGGGCGGTCTGCGTGGACATGAAGAAGACGACCCTGGAGAAGGTCCGAGCAGCCCTGGAGACCCTGGAGCCGAGGGTGGTGGTCCCCGAAAAGATCGCTGACCGGGCCCGGGGCGCCATCGAGAGGATGCTGGCGATCTGAGAGTCGGGGCGTGGACCACAACTTTTATAGGCGCAGAATGTCATCCACCCCTCGCTTCCCCTTTCCCAAAGACGCCCCTCGGAGGTTCGGAGGGCGTCATAAGAGAGGCGAGAGCGAAGGCCGGTGATCTTTATCAGCCGATATATCAATGCTCGTCAGCTTCGGTATCCCCTCATCGCGGGCAGCGTCCTGCTGCTTTTTGCCGCCGTGTACAGCGATGCGAACAAGTTGGCCGTGGAGCCCCTGATCGAGCTTTCGGGCATGATACTGATCATCATGACCGCGGCCGTCTGGGGGAAGGGAGCAAAAGACCGCTCTGCGTCATCCTGGAAATGACCGGGAAAGACCGAGCTTTCTTTAGATTTACGATTTTCAATTACGACGACTCGCCATTTGGCGCGAGTCGACCGAGGACCTCGCTTCCGGGGTCCTTCCTCCTCGACCATCTTTTCATCTTCTCCTTCTTATTCAGCACATATCGCTTCTTCGGCTTCTCTTCCACCTCCACCTACTTCTGCTTCTCAGCCTTCTTCTTCGCCTTCTTCTTCCTCTCCTTAGATTCCTTCAGCCCTTCCTCAACCTCACCCTCGTTGAGCAGATCCTCCAGAGAGTCGGGAAGCTCAGCTCCGCAGATCGCCGTCCCCTCCCGTCTCTTCATCCATCTTCCGACCTCTCGCCAGCCCCTGCCATCTTTGAAGATCAACGGACAGATCCCTCGAGAGCGAGGCCGCCTCCCCGATCCGGTCCGCGGTGGCGAGCCCACGAGGCCGGACCTCTGACGCGAGCCAGTCGGCGGTCTCTCTGAAGAAGGCCGTAAGCCTCCCGGAGGCGAGGGCCTCGGCGAGGCCCAGGGTGTCGATGACGCATTCGGCCGCGACCTCGCCAGTCTCCAGCCAGCGGGCCCTGGCCCCCAGGGCGTCGCCGAGGGGCCCGCCATAGGTGAGGGTGAGGTGCCAGGTGGCGGCCGGCGATGATCCGCAAGGCGGGTCGATCCTGAAGGGCAGGGGGTCCTCGCGGTCGAATCGGTCGCACTCCATCCCGTCGGGGCCGGCCCGGACGACCTCGATCAGGAGGAGCGCTCCGATCCGGTCGGACCTCCGTCTGATCCCCTCTTCCAGCGCCAGGAACGACTTCAGGGACGGGGCCTCTTCTCCGTCGCAGTCGATGATCCGGGTCGTCTTCGTCTCGCACAAATCCTATTTCCCTCTCTGATCCGGTTTGAAAGACATTTCTGATGATGGATCAGGGATAAAGGGTTGTCCATCGGCTGGGAGGCGTTCTGATCCTGCAGATCCGAATTGAATGGATCTTGATGCTAATTTATACCAATAAGACAAAAGCAAATCAAATGTCCCCTCATGGAAATCCGAGAGAATTCGATCTCATCGTCGTCGGAGCTGGGCCTGCCGGCCTCTTCTGCGCCGCCAGCGCCTCCGGCGGGGGCCGGAAGGTCCTCGTCCTGGAGAAGAAGAGAACCCCCGGCCGAAAGCTCCTCATCTCGGGGTCTGGAAGATGCAACCTGACCCACGACGGCGAGGCGAGAGACTTCCTCGACCATTACGGCGACCACGGCCGCTTCCTCCGCCCGGCCATCCTGGGATTCACCAACCGCGACCTCATCGCCTTCTTCGAGAATAGGGGCCTCTCCATGACCACCCTGGAGGGGGGGAAGGTCTTCCCCGTGACCCAGAAGGCTCGGGACGTCCTCGGCGTCCTCCTCTCAGAGTGCGAGGCCCGGAACGTCGAGATCGCCTGCGGTAAGGCCGCGACGTCGATTGAGAAATCGGGGGAGGAGTTTCTGGTCGCCTGTGGGATTGAGACCTATCGGTCACGCACCCTGGTCATCGCCACCGGCGGCCGGTCGTACCCCGCCACCGGCTCGGCCGGCGACGGCTACTCCTTCGCCGAGGCCCTCGGCCACTCCATCGCCGAGGTCGGCCCCGCCCTCGCCCCCATCCTGATCAGGGATTATCCCTTCTCCGACCTCGCCGGGATCTCCCTCCCCGGCGCCAGGATCTCGATCTTCAGGGGCAAAAAGGTGAAAGAGCATCATGGAGACGTCCTCTTCACCCACGATGGGCTCTCCGGCCCCGGGATCCTCGACCTCTCCAGGGATATCCGGGCCGGGGACCTCCTGAGGGTATCTTTTGCAGGGGCCAGGAGGAAGGAAGAGATTGAAGGGTGGCTTCTTGCCAAATCGCAGGAGGAGGGCGGCCGAAACCTGAGGTCGGTCCTGGCGGAGCTTGAGATCCCCGCCAGGCTCGCATCGAAGGTCCTCGAACTCCTGGAGATCCCACAGGACCTCAAATGCGCCTCCATGACGAGGCGGATGAGGATCGATCTTGCCGAAGGTCTCTCCGGCTTTCCTCTGATCGTCGATGAGGTCGGAGGCTTCGATTCGGCGATGGTAACCAGGGGCGGCGTCGCCCTTTCGGAGGTGGGCTCGAAGACGATGGAGTCGAAGCTGGTCTCGGGGCTCTACTTCGTCGGCGAGGTCCTGGACGTGGACGGCGATTCCGGCGGCTACAACCTCCAGGCCGCCTTCTCCACCGGGTTATTGGCGGCTAAGAGCATTAGAAGGCGGCTTGCTGAAATAGAGGAAGGAAGGTGAACGGGGGGCGTGGTCTATGTCGGAGAGCGAGATCATCGACCTGAGACGGCGTGGAAGCCCGCCCTACACCGTCGCCCTCCTCCACGGCGGTCCGGGGGCCCGGGGAGAGATGGCGCCGGTGGCGCGGGCCCTCTCCTCCCGCCGGAGCGTCCTGGAGCCGCTCCAGAGGGCGGCCTCGGTCCGGGGGCAGGTGGAGGAGCTCCGAAGGGATCTGGAGGCGGCGGGGGACCCGCCGATGGCCCTCATCGGCTTCTCCTGGGGCGGATGGCTCGGCTTCATCATGGCTGCCGAGCATCCCGACCTCGTCCGAAAGCTGATCCTCGTCGGGAGCGGCCCCCTCGAGGAGAGGCGCGCCGCGGAGATCGCCGAGACGAGATCCGGCCGCCTGACCGAGGCGGAGAGGGCAAAGGTCGAGTCCATCGCCCGAATCCTGGAGAGCTCTGATGACGTCGGTGCGGAAGAAAAGAGAGCAGCTCTGGGGCAGATGGGGGCGCTCTTCGCCAAGGTCGATGCATACGACCCTCTTCCTTCATCTGCCGAATCGGAGGTCGTTGACGTTCGATATGAAGTATTTCAGGCCGTCTGGAAAGAGGCGGCAGAACTGAGGAGGAGCGGAGAGCTCCTGGAGCTGGGAGAGAAGATCGAATGCCCGGTGGTCGCGATCCACGGAGACTATGATCCCCATCCCGCGGAGGGGGTCCGTGGCCCCCTCTCAGCCCTTTTGAAGAACTTCAGGTTCATCCTCCTCGAAAAATGTGGGCATCGCCCCTGGACCGAAAGGCGGGCCAGAGAAAAATTTTACTATATTCTTGATGAAGAGCTGGAATGAAATCCCATTCTAAATGGCTGCAAACTCCAGGCCGCCTTCTCAACGAAACCTTCGCTGCAAGTAGCACGAAATGTCTTTGTGAAAATCTAGGAGAAGAAAGGCGGTTTTTTTAGCAGCATTAGAGGAGTTCATGATGGAATATTCTAAATTGTTTTGGCCTGATAAACGTTATCACGCGAGAAAATTTCCTTGATAATCGCGGCGGTTTGAATCAGATCTACTCCATAACTGATCCATCCAACCTATTCAGTACGCGAAGGAGGTAACGTTTATATATTATGCTCATTACCTGGCAAATTAATATTGGAGGGAGAGATGCCAAGAGTAATTGATATAGCTAAAAGGTATTGTATTGTTAATGAAAATGGTCAAGCCCTAGAAGTCGATGACTGGGACTCTGGACATTCAGAGCCGCATCTCGGAGATTTAAATTATAAATCAAATCAAATATGGATTTTTAGAAGTCATCCGATAAGCCATGATGGTTATTGGATTATTCATAAGGAGACTGATCGGATATTAATATTAAGAGAATATAGTGGAGTTACAGTTGATTGTAATGAAGGACGTTTCGATTTTCATCGATTATATTCAGCCGACTTCGCGAAGGGATTGGGTCCAGATGAAACACGCCCATGGATAATAGAAACCTGTCAGGTAGGAGAAGAATATAATTTCAGATTGAGATGTAGACTTAACACTCACGATTATTATTTAGGATTACCAAAATATTGTAAAGATTCCCTCCCTCCCGTAGTACTTGCTCCATTAGAGGAAGATCAGGAGAGAATAATAGATAATTTCTACTGGTCTCTTAAAGAGGTTCCTGATGATCCCAAACCTGATGATCCCAAACCTGAAGATCCCAAGCCTGAAGATCCCAAGTCCACTATCCCGGGGGTCCTTCTGAGCAGCCCGGCCTACATGATCAGAGAGATGTGCTCAGCCATCGCCGATTCCCAGAGAGCGCTTGACGCTGCCGCCCTGGAGACTCAAAAGACTCTCAGGGAGAAATACCCAGAATTGGCCGAGATCGGCTACCAGGTTACCTGGTATCAGATACCGGAAGTAACCATGGAGATAAAGGTCGCGGTGCACTTCGAAGAGACCTCCGATAATGAAACAAAATTTTTTGTAAGCCCCTTCAACGCCAGGTATCAGAGCCAGTTCAAATTCGCCGGAGACGGAAGCAGCAATATAAAATTGAGGCTGGTGCCAATACCTCCCCCAGTTGGTGCAGAGCTCTCCGAGGAGGGAGAACTCCAGTGACTATTGATGACGATATAAAAAGGGTTGAGGGCAAAATCGATGACCTTCAATCGAGCTTAGATAGACTAGCTCGGAATATAGAGTCGCTCGGTGAAGCCATCGAGTCGTTGAACCAAAAACTTCCTTCATCCTCCTACGGCCTCAGGGGGATGGATACTGAGATTTCTGGAGCAAAAGAAGTCTCCTCGATGAAGTTCTCAAATATAGCCAAACAGCTACAAAAATCCGTGGCCCAGCTGAATGAGAGCGCGAAAGAGGTGGGCGAGCACGCCTTCGGCATAAGCGATCTGGACGCGGAGATAAAGGGAGGCATCCAAATGGTAGATGATGATCTGCATCTGTCTCAACTGCCTCAAGATGCGATCAAACCCGAATCCGTCAGCACCATCAGATTCTCATTGCGACCGATTCCAGTCATCAAATTGGTAGATGACAAAGATAAATAAAGAAGGGAGATGAGTGATAATATGCCAGATGTTGGACAAGAATTGCTGAACGTCCCATTCCCGGAGATGGTCAAGAAATTGGCCTTTGCAGTTGCGGATGCTCAGACGGAGCTTGACAAGCATAGCGCTGAAGTTGCGAAGTTCATGGCAGAGACCACGATCCCAATGCCAAGCATCAGCGACCCTAAGACCCCTATGCCAATGTCAATGATCGCACTTGGCTTCTTTCCTGGATTCTATCAGTTTGAGGAGTCTATAATCGAGGTAAAAATGGCCATAACCATGGCCAAAAGCGACGATTTTAAAGTCGAAGCTGGTGCAAAAGCAGAGTGGGGCCCGTTTTCAGCATCTGTTAACGCCTCCTACTCCAGCAAGTACGACTACAAGGTCGAAGGCTCCAGCCTGCTCCGGGTCCGATTGACACCGGTTCCACCTCCAGCCATCTTAACCAGGTATATGGAAACACTCATAGAAGTCCAGTCAAAAGAAATACGGGAGAAAATTAAAGATGGGGAGACAACTTAAGTGAAGGTTGGTTAAGATCGACTCGATTTCAGCTAAATTATGTTATTATAACTTTTTATTTTAGTTCGAAACTCCCGTGTAGTCTGATGTAAGTTACTGCTATTCACACGAGGATATATAAATGGTGACCCTTGAGAATCAGGAATTGATAGTCAACGGTGAGAGGCAAAATAGAGGTAACTTTTGGGATGATCTATTAAGTAATAGTAATAATGGATATGACACTATTGAGTGCAGGATACGCTATATGGAAAATAACCAATATAAAAATACACCTTTCTTTGGCGTAAACTGTGCTGATTTATATATAAAATATTATATAAAAAATGGGCGTACAATAAATATAAATGATCGTGCAAGAGGGAATAGTGGTTATAAGGATTACAGGTACCCAAGCTGTAGGTTAAATTTATCATTAAAGTTTTCTAGCATATCTACATATTTAAAATGTCTTGATGATTGGCCTGATAATCAGGGTGTTTTTATGCCTACTGGTCATAAGCGTAATATGGGGGGAGATATAGAGATGATAACTATAATATTTTTAATATCAGAGGCAGCAAGATTCGAGACCGTAAGAAAAGCTGTTAATAATATATTTGATAATTCATCGTTTTATGAATGGGAGAAAATTCACCCATTACTAAATAATTGGGGAAATCTAAGAAATGGGAATGAAAAATATGTAAGTAATCGCATATTGGAGGGTACAGATTATAACGAGATACGGCGTTTAAATCTAAGTAATTGTATTCGCGATCTTGCAGCACTAAAATTAATAAAAGGGCAATGTGCTGCATTGGGAAATAAAAAATAAGCGACTGATCCGTGAAGTTCTACTCCGAGGTATTCGGCTGGAAGCTGGAGCGCTGGGAGCCCTTCGATTACTGGCTCGCTTCCACCGGCGATGGGCCCGGGATCGACGGAGCCCTCAAGATCCGGGAGAGCCCGGGGGAGGGGACGACGAACACCGTAGAGGTCCCAGACCTGGAGGAGTCGATGTCCAAAGTCGCCGAGAGAGGGGGCGAGGTCCTCACCGAGATTATGACCGTGCCGGGGATCGGCCGCTTCGTCCGCTGCAGGGACCCTGAGGGGAACGTCTTCGCGATCATGGAGATGGACAAGTCGGTTTGATGGATCGCGGAAGGTCTTCGATGAAGAAGATCTTCTGGCCTTCCGACGGCTGCCGGGGCTCATCTTGCGGTCAGACCAGCTCCTCGTCCTCCTCCCGCCATGGCGGGTACACCAGGCAGAGGAAGACCAGGGGTCCGTCGCCCGTGTTCTCTATGAATTGGATTGATCCCGGTCCGATATAAATCGCCTGCCCTGGCCCCACATGGCGCGATTCGCCGTCGATCTTCATCCTGCCCCGACCTTCCAGGATGAAGTAGACCTCCGAGGAGGTCTTAAGCCGGTGGGGCCTGGAGGCCTCTCCTGGCCCGAGCCGGGCGTGGGCGAGGCTGTAGCCCATGAAGAGCTCCTCATCTTCGCGGTCGGGATGGAGGAGCTCGCAGATCTCGGTCCCGTCGAGGGCGATGAATCGTGAGCAGCCTCTGAGGTCTTTTACGAACATCTATTCTCACGTCTCCGAAGGCCGTCAAAAGATATCTGGGTTGCACTCGGCCAGGAACTCCTCCCAGAGGCCGGGGCGCCTCCGGATGAACTCGGCCAGGAGCTCCTTCGCCTCCGACTGGTTCAGATCGACGACCTCGATCCCGAAGGACTCCATGAACGTTCTCGCCTCGGGGGCGCTCTCCGCTTCTCCGGCCACGACCCTTCTTATCCCGAACTGGACCGCGGCTCCGGCGCAGAGGTAGCAGGGCATCATCGTCGAGTAGAGGGTGGTGCCGATGTAGCCGCCCGTACGCCTTGCATTTCTGAGGCAGTCGATCTCGGCGTGGATCAGCTGATCTCCGTCCTGGACCCGCCGGTTTCTGCCTCTCCCGATGATCTTTCCATCCTCCACCAGTACCGCCCCGATGGGAACGCCGCCCTCGGCGAGCCCCGCCCTCGCCTCCTCCATGGCTGCCCTCATGAACTCGTCGTCACCAGGCCCCTCGCCTCCTGCAGTCCGGTCTTTAACGTCCTTCATCTCCTCCTCCCATCTGAACCTCGAAATCAAGCTTCACCCGGCCCGTTCATCAGCTTCATCTCGATCTCGCCAGCTCATCGCCAGCTCCGGCCATCTTTCTCAAAATGCAAGCCTCAGATCTCGCCCGGCCGGACCGTCATCTCCACCTCCGCCCCCATCCTCTCCAGATCCTCGAAGAACCTCTCCGGCTCCACCAGGTGGCCCATCATCGATAGGCCGGGCTTCTTGGCGGTCCCGTCCAGATACTGGCTCAAATAGGCGACCACGGATATGGCGGTGAACTCGTAGACGTCGGAGTGGCTCGCCCTCAATTTGACAAAAACTTCTGAGCCGTCCCGCACCCCTTTGGCCTCCAGGACCACGGCGACCGCCTCCCCGGGCGGGGTGAACCGCTTCGACCCCCAGACCAGGAGCCTTGCCAGCTCGCGCCTCCCCAGCCCCTTCTTGACCTTGCCCAGGACGAAGGCCAGCGGCGTCACCAGGTAGTCGACAAACCAGTTCAGCCCGGCGACGTAGGCCCCCAGCTCCTCGATCCCCAGCATCTCCGGCAGATCTCCCATCTCGGCCAGGGTCAGAGGGTAGCAGGACTTCTCTCCCAGGGGCGGGCCGAAGTCCACCTTCCGGACGTCCCGGAGCCCCGCCCCTCTCCACTCGCCCCCTCGATAGACCTCCGCGGAGAAGTCGCCCAGGGTGTCCACGAACTCCAGGGCGGCGCCTCCGGGGTCGAAGTCGGACCTCATGGCGGCGGATACGGCCACCTTTCTGTATTTTGTGAACTGGGATGCTGCCCTCCGGACGAAGGCCGAAGGGAGGCCGGGGAGAAATCCCGCCTGGGTCACGAAGGTGAGGCCGGCCTTCTCCATCTCCGGGGCGAGGGCATGGAGGATCGGAAACGCATCCTGGGGGTAGTGGATGTCGATCCAGTCGGCTCCCGCGACGATCGCGGCCCTCGCCGTCGTCTCTATGAAGGGGACGGTCGTGGCCGCATCGATGACCAGGTCAGCCCTACCGAAGGCCTCCCTCAGAGTTGACGGATCGGTGGCGTCGGCGACGGCCGCGGCGGCCCGGTCGCAGGAGAACTCGCGGTTCAGAGCCTCCGCCAGGCCTCTGGCCTTATCCTCCCGCCTTCCGGCCACTATCAGCCTGGCCCGGGTGTTCTTCAAGATCGACCTCGATATGGCGGACCCGGCGCCGCCGTACCCACCAAAGACCAGGATCGTCTTTTCAGCCATGAATCTGCCTCGCCAACAATCGGAGATGATACGGGCTTTGACCTCCAAGTGTAAAGGGTTTTCGGAGGTGAATCCGTGGATATGGTGCCATCTCGGACCAATGAGCCGGATCAAAATTGAATTTTTCGGAGGATTAAGTTTAATAGATGCGGATCGATAATAGATGGTGATGATAGACTTCTTCCTCTCGCATCGCAGAAATCCCTTCTTCACCGCTCGAAGCTCGATTTTGAGGGATCTGGAAGACGCCCTGGGCGAGGGCGGCCCCGTCGTCCTCACCGGCCCCGAGGGGATGGGAAAGAGCGCCATCGCCGAAGAGCACGGCCGGATCCACATCGACAGGTACGACTTCAGGCTCTGGGTCAGGGCCGCCGATCCCATCGTCCTGGCCTCCGATTACGCCGGCCTTGCCGACCTTCTGGGAATCGCCCACCAGGAGGACTCGGACCTCGGGGACCTCGCCGGATCCGTCCGCAATTGGCTAGAGGAGAATGGACGGTGGCTCCTGGTCTTCGACGCCGCCCCCTCGCCCCAAGCCCTGGAGGGTCGCATCCCGGTGGGGGGGAGGGGTGACGTGATCATCACCTCCGATCGCCCCGACTGGCCAGGGGTTTTCGCAAAAGTTGAGGTCGGACCCCTCGCGCCCTCGGAGGCGGCCGAATTTCTCCTCCGCCGGACCGGCTCGGACGACGCCGAAGCTTCGTCGAGGCTCGCCGGGGCCCTGGGAGGAGACCCCCTCGCCCTGGAGCTGGCGGGTGGCTACATCAGCTGGACCGGGCTCTCCCTCTCCCGGTACCTCGAAGCCTACAAAAAGCTGGTCGGCAAGGTCTCGGGCCGGACCCCCCCGGGATTCCCCGAGGCTCTGGCCGCCGTCTTTGATATCTCGATAGAGCAGGTGAGGGCCGTCTCTCAGGAAGGAGTCGACATTCTGAACCTTGCCGCATTCCTCGCCCCCGAAGACCTTGCCATCGACCTTCTCGAAAAGACCGCCGCCCTCCTCCCCGACTCGGTGGAGCTGGGGATCGCGGCTCTGGAACGGCGGGGCCTGGTGAGGCGGAGCGAGGATCTCCTATCGGTCCACCCCCTGGTCCAGGCTCTGGTCTACGGCCGCCTCGGAGATGAGGAGAGGAAGACCTGGGCCGAGGAGACGGTGAGGGCTGTAGCCGGCGCCTTCAGCTCTTACCTGGAGGACCTGTCCACCTGGCCCGAATGCGCCCGCCTCCTCCCCTCAGCCCTCGCCGCCTCGAAGAAGGTGGAGGGGCTGGGGATCGGCTCGGAGGCCGCCTCCCTCCTCCTGAACCAGGTGGGGCTCTACCTCCACCGGAGGGGCGACTATGCCGGGGCGAAGACGATTCTGGAGAGGCTCCTGGTCATCGACGAGAGGTTCTATGGCCCCACCCATCCGGAGGTCGCCACCGACCTCAACAACCTCGGCTCGGTCCTGCGGGTCCTCGGCGACCTTGGAGGGGCGAAGGGGATCTTCGAGAGGGCCATCGCCATCGAGGAGTCCCAGCCGGCGCCGGACCGGTTCAAGATCGCCATCAGGGCGAACAACCTGGGGACGGTCTTGAGGTCCCTGGGCGACCTGGAGGGGGCGGTCAATGCATTCGAGCGGGCCCTGGCCATCGACAGGGAGGCCTACGGCCCCAACCACTTCAAGACCGCCATCCGGGAGAACAACCTGGGCGAGGCCCTCCAGGAACTGGGCGACCTGGAGGGGGCGAGGGAGAGCTATCAGCGGGTGTATCGGATCTTCCAGCAGTTCCTGGGTCCCGGCCACCACTACACCATGAGAGCGCGGGAGAACCTGGACTCTCTATCGCAAAACGAGGCGTAGGCCAAACCATCTTGACCGATTACATGTCTTCCTGAATACCGAAATGTGGCCTATGGAGAACCACCACCAATAGAATCGTAGTTCTCCCACCAATTTTTATCTTCGATCTTGAAAAACCGGTAGTGACCTCCCAATAGGTTGATTTTTATACTTGTAACTTGCTATTCATATCGAGGGATAGCAAGATGGCAAGGAGGGGTCCAAAGCCAAAGTTCATAGATGTGCCATGCCCTAACGAAGATTGT
>Ga0209408_1000290_pt1 | contig 40690 bp, 52 predicted proteins | sample AD_UKC107_MetaG_FD_184422 | JGI IMG/M metagenome (GOLD analysis project Ga0209408, IMG submission 184422) | Active sludge microbial communities of municipal wastewater-treating anaerobic digesters from Hong Kong - AD_UKC107_MetaG (SPAdes)... | ecosystem: Engineered > Bioreactor > Anaerobic >... | reverse complement strand
CTTGTCACCGATCTGGATATACGGATTGCCCACGATAACAAAAGTCACCTGTCGGGCCTTTTTCGTGATTTCCGCAGATGCCTGTTGCACAAGCGCGTCACATTGGGCTTGAGTGCTGGCAAGGTCCGTGGCCTGTATTATCAAATCCTTCTGGTCTGGCAACTCGTAATAATCCGATGCTGACCATATACCCATTGAGCAAAGACCGTCGCCGTTGGCATCCTGCGATACCACGATGATGCCCCGGTATAACTCGGCATCTGATATGGTGTAGTCAAGCGAAAAGATATCCACGCCCTCGGTAAAGGTATAAACGCTGGCCCCGGTGTCGATGGCTTTGCGGAAATACAACGTCCCAATCTCATCGCAAAACCACTCAAAGGACGCAATCTCGGCCAGCCTTTGGAAAGCATCAGCGTACATCTCCTGAGTAAATGTGATCTTGGCGATGGTCAGTCCGCTCACGTCGGTGGCTACCACATCGGTATAACCAGCCTTGCTTGCGAGATCAGAAAATATCCACTCCGGGGTTTTATTAGTATATTCCAATGTATGAGTGATATACCCGCCCTCTGTCTTTTGCACCATCTGATCTAGTGCCAGCTTGCTCATATCCCTGGCCTGGATGGTTATCTCAGCAGGGTAGCTCCGCATGGTGACCTCATCGATGAGGCCTGTAAACACCAACTGCTGGGCGGCCCCGTAGCCCAGATAGATTTCTATGTCATTGTTGGGCCAGATGATATGGTTCCATGGCCCTGCCGGGTCGGGGCTAAATTGTCCGTCTTTGTTGTCGATAACTACCGTCGCTTGGCTTGCGGATCCCTTCGATCTGTCAATAACAATAGACTTAACGGGTATTCGAACCTTCGACACTTCTACGCCTGCAGCGATAATTGTTTTGCCATTGCCTACGTCTTCTTCTGCTGATCCTTGAAGAATCAACGCCTTTTCTGCCCATGTGAACTGCGGAACACCTGTTGGATCCCATTGATGCAAATGAACTATTCTTGTCCAATTGCTACCATGCCTCAAATTCTCTGGAGTTATGTCTAGGCCTTGATTGAATACCCAAACGCTGGTGCCCATGTTATCTCCAGGCTCAACCAAATAATACGATGCCATCAATGGTCTGCCATCAGGCGTAATCGTGAAAGACATACTGGACATTAGTTGCCCTACCCAATCACCTGATTTGTCAACGCCATATCCAGTTACGGATGCACCCGAATTTGTGAAATGATAAAATCCTAGAGCAGAACTTGTGCCTGTCGCGGCAACCCAAAAGCTACTATCGTCAATCATCAAAAATGTCGGACTGTAGAACGGTGTGTAATAATAAGGCCTTGATGTCGCCCCGACATTCCACGTCGCTCCATTGTCTGTCGAATAATATGCTCTCCCGCATATGGCGTTTCCTGTCGTATGATACGGAAGAATACAAACCAGATTTCCGTTACCCAGTTTGTGCAAATGAGTTACGTGCATTGCATATCCTGGACTTTGTCCGCTTCCATGCGTAAGTTGCGTTGAAATCGTTGCAACCTTATAGAATCCTGTTCCGTTTCCATCCGTATCCCGCCAAAGTTCGGCCGCCATTTCCATGTGGCCATCGCCGTATGAATACGTAAAAATTACGTTTTGTTTGCCATCTATTTTTGTGATACTGCATGAAGAATGCCAAAGATTTGTAGCCAAAGCAGCGTTAGAACCTAAATCAAACGTTTCGGATTGATCGAGAATTCCAACAACTGTCGGTGCATAAGCGATCCGAATTGCAAGATCACCATTCTGTGTACCGTCGACATATGCGAGAATTGCTCTACCATCTTCCGTTTCTTCCATGTTGCCATTATATTGCCAATGCGAATCAGGATCCGCAGCGGTTAATTCAACCCAAGTTTTCCAATTCGTTGGATCCAACAAAGATCCGTAGCCGACCGGAGCATTCCCAAGTTCTATGTAGCCGGTCGGCCGATCATTTCCAACCATCATTTTTGATTTCAATAATGTCTGTATCGCTGCTGGTATGGCTATCATCGGCTACACCTCCACCCAGACAATGTCAAATAATATGATACTATATCTTATAAATTCTGGTTCGCCAATAGCCTCAATCATATAATTACCGGAAGTTCCACTAACTATAATAGATAAAGCTCTACTGGTTCCACTATCCATATCGGAAACAAAAGCGTCATATTCTGACATTGTCTGGACATATAAACGAGCCTCGACTCGTTCACGTTTGCGACCTTGTTGTTGAAGGACTGTCGATATGGCATTAAGAGCCGATGGGTTTGGTAATATCGGATTCTCAGTCAGTCCGCCTGAAGATTTCCTAATTTTTATAGAGTCTACTACCACTTTAATTTCCGTTGAACCCCAAGAGAAATCCATGAAATATCCCCTCCCTATGCCATATATGGAACAGTCGTAACTCTAGTTGGTATCCGGCGATTTCCTTGTGCAAGGCTCTTATCGATCGTCTTCTCTATCACAGCAACTAACTGACCTTCATTATTTACGCCTTCAACCCGTATAGTACCTGTATGTTTCATTGTTTGGATTGTCGGATTAGGTTGTGCTGGTGCGCTAGTCTGCGTATAAGCAGAAGATATACGGCTGTTTATAAACCCAGCGTCTTCACTAGCTCCAAAGGTTGTGATACCGCGTGGAGTATTAAATGTTGTGTCTAGGTCTTTGTTTACGCCTGACAAATCCACTACCGGACGTATCTTTGGATTAAGGTCTATAGTGTCATTTATGAGACTCGCTAAGTCTAGTGATGCCAGACCTCTCTTGAAACCTGTTTTTACTTTATTAACTAATGAAGTAACAGCATTTGTGACAAGACTGGTATACTTCTTCAAACCTGAAGCAAATCCTTCAACAACATTCTTACCAATATCTTCAAATTCTGTTGATGGGGATTCAATGCCAAGTAACTCCTTTACGGTGTTAATAACGGCCATTACCATTTCAGTTGCTGCTTCGATAATATCTTCTATTTTGTCTTTGATTCCAGCTATGAAACCTTCAACTGTTTCTGAACCAGCCTTTGTAAATTCAGGAGTATTCCCGGTCAATATTTCTATAGCTGCGCCAATCATAGCTAGAAATAGATTAATTATAGCCTGTTTTAGGAGCGGGGCGTTTTGTCTTATAGCATCGGCTAATCCATTTATAAAACTAATTATTAAATTAAATCCAGCTTGAATAACTTGGGGCAGCATATTGGATACCCCGTTTATGAAGTTAACTATTATTTGTATACCAATCTCAACAATTCTCTGAATATTTTTAGATACTCCTTCGAGAAAAGCCATAAGTATTTTAAAACCAGTATCGATTATTTGTGGTAAATATGCGACAACTGCATCTAACAATGTTAATATAATGTTAATGAACGCATCTATAATTTTTGGTGTAATTTCAACAATCACATCTAACATTGTTAAAATGAGGGTCTTAAATGCTTCCATTACAATAGGCGCATTATCTCCTATAGTTTTAGCAAATTTTATAAAACCTTCTGCCAGGGTTTGGAATATAAATGGTATTAATCCAACTATGCCTGTCACCATAGCAACAACGGCTACAATACCAGCTGTTCCGGCAGCTGCTAATGCTGTTAATCCGGCAGCAAGTAATAATAAACCTCCACCAATAAGCGCAACTCCGGCTCCCAATACAACTAGAGCCGCACCTAATAACAACATAGGTACAATTAACGGTTGAAGTAGGAATACCGCTCCACCAAGTATAGCGAAGGCGCCAAATAAAGCTAATAGAGCTGCTCCTATTTGAGGAAGAGACATAGAACCTAACATCTTTAATGCCACAGCTAATCCCATTATTCCACCAATAAAGATAGTAAACGCAAGAGAATCTGCTATAGCGCTAAACTTTTGCATAATCAAGAAAGCTCCCATGATTAACATTAACGAACCAGCTAGAACAGTTAACGACCTCGCAATTTGATCCCAGGATAATTCGGCTAATGACTTTATTGCTCCAGCCAATATCGTCATAGCTCCAGCAATATCTAATAGTGCTAAAGAAACGACAAATATATTTTTTGGCATAAATTTAAATGTAACAAAAAAGGCAAGTAATGACCCAGCTAATACGGACATTCCTCTAGCTATTTCTTGCCATGAAAGTTTAGACATATCAGTAACAGCCTTAGCAAGGAGGTTAAGAGCTACACCAAGTATAGTTAAACTAACTGCTGTGGCGATTACATTTTCGGACTTTCCAGAATAGCTCATAAATAATGAAAGACTAGTTAACAAAACACCAATGCTAGTTAAACCACGGATAAGTTCTTTAACGTTTAATCTAGCGAACTTATCTACAGCATTAGCAAGTACGTAAAGAGCTGAAGCCATTATTAGAATGCCAACTGAACTCCGTATACCCAGTCCACTTAAATCGGTATAATTCATAAATAGTCCTAATTCGAAAACCAAAACGCCTATTGAAATAAGTCCTTTAGCTAATTGTTTAACATCTAATTTCGATAACCGTTCAACCGCTGATACTAATACTAATATAGCACTTGTAAATATAACAAGACCTATTGAACCAAGTATTAAACCTTTTGAGCCAAATTCTAATCGTTTGGCTGCTACTACTAGTATGGCCGCTAAACCCGCAACACCAGCAAGACCAGTAGCTACACCTTTCCAATCAAGAGTCTCCATTTTCTTCATAGCAGAAGCAAGTATTGAAATAGCCGTTGATAGGAGTATCATTCCTGTTGTAATAGTAAATATAGCGAGGAATCCACCAGTATCAGTAAGCGCTCCCATAGCACTCATAGCAGCAAATAATTCTATAAATAGTCCTGTTACTGCCCCAAGAGAAGCCGTTAATTTTTCCGAATCAATCATAGATATAGTCATCAGAGAAGCTGCTAATATCCCTATAGCAATGGCTATTTTCAACAAAACATTAGCCTTTAATGACTGTTGATAAGCCTCAAGACAACCTCTTACGCCGTCAAATATATCAGTTATGCCACCTATAATACTACCTACATTATCTGTTATTTCAGTTAAGGAAGTTATAAATTTCTTGATACCATATAATATCGCAGCGAATAAACTACCATTAATAATGTCGAATATAGCATTATAGTCAGCTCCATTGATTGCGCCAAGAATATCTTTCATCATATTTGAGAAAGCTTTACCAAGAAGAGTTGCGAGATCATAGAATAGACCAATTATACCTTTTAAAGCCTCTCCTATTTTTACAAGAGGGTCGAATCGTTCTTCAACTTTTTCTACAAACGCATCTACACCCGTCATATCAGGGGTAGCTATAGTTTTAAACGCTTCTGCTATTAAAGATATAAAGCGTACTAATCCCTCAATAACAGGAATTATAACTTTTCCTAGATTTTCGACTATAACGTTAAATGCGTCCGAAGATCTAAGGGCCTTGTCTATACCAACAATAAAATTTCCAAGCCCTCCCGACACGACTAAAAAACTATCGCCAATTGGCGCGACAGCTTTTAACAGTTTTCCAAGAGCACGAACTAAGGCCGCAACAGCTAGATAAATGATATCGAAAGCTGCATATAAACCTTTATATGTATTTTTTAGATTAGTCGCTGTTTCCTCACTCATTTTGAATCTTTCAGATAAATTTCTGAAAGCAACGGTCATATCGACTAATTTTTGTCCAGTCATAGGTGGAAATATTTCTCTAAAAGCTTCACCTACAGTTTTTAATACTTGTCCAATTCCTTTGAACGTATTTGATAAACCTTCTATTAAAACCGTTCGTCCGCCAGCAACTTTCCAGAATTCCAACATTTCATTACGAGCATCATTTGTTTTATCTAGAAAATCACCTATAACCTTTGATAAATTTGTATAAAATTTCTTCGATTCTTCTAAGCCACCGATAACAGTTAGGAAAGTATCGGTCCAACTAGTTCCAACTTGAGCTTTTAGAGTCTGCATCATAGAACCAAAGTCTTTTACCTCCTGAGCTGCTGCCTGTGCTTTTTTTCCTATCTCTGTTGTAGCGTCACCATATTCTCCGAAAACTTTAAGTAAGACTTCGGTTGTCGCCCAACCTTTAGATAACTCTTCTGCAAATAATGCTTGTTTAGTTACAGCTTCTTTTACACCAGGTATTAAATACATATCTTTGGTTGTCTTTTTTATAGTTCCAGCTGCTTCGGCAGCTGCGATTATGTTATTTTTCCATTCTACTGTCGCAATGTTCGCTAAATTTAACGATCTGTAATCCGTTGTAGTTAGAAAACCATTAGATATACTTTGCGATAGATTATAGAATGCTATTTGTGCGGCACCAGCATCCTGTCCGGCTAACGCAACCATATTCGCAATACCCTTTATAGCAGGTATCGACTTATCCATTTTAACACCAGCATTTGTAAATTTAGCAAAAGCCGATGTCATATCATCAAGATTATAAATTGTCTGATCGGCATATTCGTCTAATTCATCAAAATATTTGCTTACAACTTCATTAGATTCGCCAGTAGCATTCATAATAGTTTGAAGCGAAGTTAACTTACGAATATAATCGTCATATCCTTGAGAAATAGGGCCGATTGTTACGGATTTAACTAATTGGAGACCCATATTTATAGCGGCATTAGTAAGATTCTGCAATGCCGTTACTCCTACTATACCCATAGTAGTAAATCTATTTGAAATATTCTGCACGCCATCGGCTATACCGCCAAGAGAAAAGGATCTACCAACGGAGTTAAGGTTAGATAGACTTCTAGCAGATTCGTCTAATTTTAAACCTTTTTTAAGAGCTTCCAGTGACCTAACGCTTGTTTGAACACCACGTTCGAATTGTCCATTATTAAACTGCATATTTACTATACGATTATCAACACTAGGCATTATTTTGTCACCTCCGCCCATAATTCTGAAGTTATTCTATCAAATACTGGTTGTATTGCCGGATTAATATAATCCCTTCCAGACACATACCCGCCATTACCTGTACCATGACCATATTGTATAAGTACGGCTATGGGAATTCCATCAACAATATTAGAATTAGTCCAATTAATTCCAAATGAATTTTTACCTATAAACACCTCATAACCCCACATAGAAGCGGTTTCTCCTGAATCTACGGGCGTTGCTGATGATAATACACCAACACCAATTTTACCATATTTATGTAAGACTGGTTCGTAATTTTTACTTTTTCTTCTGAAGAATTTCTCTAAATTATTAAAATTACCTCTATGTTTAAAACTAATCATGTAATCACCCTCTTGTGTTAAGCGCTTGTCTGCGTGCCGCATTTAAGGATGCGTTACGATGCATAAGTTCATGCTGTCCCATTTTCTTTTGTGGTTGGTTCTTTATATTACATACGTTTATAAGGGTAAGTAATCTATTTAAATGCCATTTTTGGCACTCGAATGGAATGTTTAAAGTTATCATCCAATAATATATGATTTCTGCAGTAATTACTTCCTTATTAAACGTCTTACTTTCTTTTTTAAATTTAGTGGCAGTCATTGGAGACTCTATGTACTCTGTGACCTCTCTAATATTCTCGCTTGTAATGCCACTATAAACTATAGGATTAACGTTTTGAGTTACTGTCATACAACGAATATAATCTATAGATTCTTCCGTTGTTTTTTCGTCTCTTGTTAAGAATGGTTTTTGCCATTTTGACTCCCATTTTGAAAGAGAGACTAGAGAGTGTTCTAATTGTATTGATGCTTCCATCGAATAAACGAACTCGTTTTTCGCTTCATCAAAAGATTCGAAAGCCGGTATTTTAATTCGTAACACAACTCTAGCCTCCTTTTTTCTATTTAGATTCTGGAGCGATTGGGACTATTCCATTAACAAATGCTGTAGAGGCATCTGCGTTTGTTGCCAATTCCATAAATAATTCGCTATAAGCCTCAGTTTGAGCGAAAGCATCACGCAATTCTGGGCTCTTTATGAATCGTTTACCGTCCGGGGATTTCTCACCATAAGCTCTAAGTATCAAATCTTTGAAGATCTCGACGATTTTCTTACCGTCTTGAGCCGCGACGATTCTTTCTATCAGTTTGGTTAGTCCGCCTTCGGCCGATAATTCCATTTCAGCTATCTCTGCTTTTGAGAGATTGAAATAGAAATCTTCTGTTCTCTCATTTCCGTCATAATCCACATAAGTAATAGTCTTTTTTAACATAGTTGTAAAACTCCTTTCGAAAAAATAATTTAAAGTAGGAGGCCCCCATGTTTCAAGGGACCCCCTATATATGAAGGAGGAGGGGAGCTTATTAAGCAACAGTAGTGAAGTTCTTGACCTCTGTAGTAAGAGCTTGACCATAAATATCCACTACGCCAGCAATAGTAACAATATAGGTAGTAGCCGCGCTGAGATTCGCAGTCGGATTGAAGGTAAGAATCTTCTTCGCCTCGTCCCAAGTCTTAGCTCCGGCAACGAGAGCACCACCGGCAGTAGCAACAGTGACAGCCTCACTCTTAATCTCATTATTAAAAGTGAGAACGATATTAGCGTCGACAGCAACGTCACTATCTTCATCTGCGGGAGCGATAGAAGACAGAGCAATAGCATCAGGTGCGCCAGTTGCGAACAGAGTAGCAATTTCATCTGGAAGTGGTAGTCTAGGATCTGCTCCGGCAGTACCATAAATAATATCTTCTAAAGCAGACAACGTTTCAGCAGCAACTTTAGTAGAATCAATAGTTAATGATGCGGTAGGCTTCTTACCAGTAACGAGAACTGGAGTAGTCATTATTTCCCAAGAGAAGGTAATGGCCTCTGGGGAATCGTTAATTGTCTGATAAGCCTTCTCGGAGGGTTTTGCAACTGCACCATAGATCAAGTGTAGTTTATAACCATAATTCAACCCATTAATATCATTACCTAAGGTTGTACGATAGGCCAAACCAAAGGTTCCCCTATCCTGTTGACCAATCACAACACCAGTAGCAAGTCCGGCCGAACCATCAAGTAGCGCAAATTCGTCTGGATAGGTATAAGCCTCAATGGTTGCTCCGAATTCTTCGGCAGATAGAATATTCAAATATTTAAGATCATCAGCATAGATAGCTGTTGGTTCCGCCCCAGAAGGACTTTCGGTTATAGCAGTTAATCCGTTCCAGGCAACTCCTAAAGGATACTCCCCACTAGCGTTCCGTGGATATAGAACGCCATTTTTTACACCAGTTTCATATAGTCTTTCCCCGACACTATCCCAAATAAGTCTAGCCAAAGTCATGACCCCCTTTTAATAATATAAAGTAAAAACATCGTGATTTAGATTGTTTAGCGTATAATGTCTACTGTATTTACACAAAGGCAACGCTGCAATCTTACTTAGAATCTCGCTATCTGGATTTTTGTCGATTACCATAACATCATATTGTATATAATGACGGTAGTTTATATTATCGGCAAAATCTACATCCCCAGAATTTCGAGAATAAATTATACATGGATAAACTAACTTAACTGTTTCTGGTGGCTGAAAATATACATTTCTAGTTCCAAGTATTCCCTCAAGGAGCGTCTGTAAATCAAGTCTGAGGCCCATTATAAACGCCCCCTATCGTAAGGATGAGGCGGGGCCTCTGGACTTCGATATTATCAATTTTCCAAGAAGCCCCCATCCATTTAATATAACGTATAGCGTGAAAATGTTGGTAGGCAAAGGGGTCGGCCACAATGCTGATAATATTATTAATAGTAAGATTATCGTTAAGGCCTTCCCCTGGTTGCCAACGTCTAGTATTTCGTATAACATCGCCATAATAATTACGTTCTGTAATACTCTCCGTCCACACACCGGGAGAAGTTTCCTCGGTTACACTATAGCCGATTATTCCATAAAACTTTGCCATTTTTTAATTCTCCTTATTCTTCTGCGACAACCTGTTCAATTACCAAAGCCGATTTCGGACGAATCAAAGCGCCTGAGATACGGGTTTCCATCAAATATTTGTATTGATTGTAGTCAATATCAAAGTCATCGAACATGTTAATAGAGCCACCTTTATCGGCGCCAATAACATAATCAGAAAGATTAACGATTATAGCCTTCAATTGAAGCGTATCCTCCTCATCATCTACTCGGGTTTGATTTTCCATAACAGGTACTTCTACAATCTTAGAAACACGCAATTCAGCTGCTAGTTCACTAACTGTTCTGAAAATACGACGCCCTGTAATGTCTTTAAGAAGAAGCATATCCGTAAGAGTATCAGTATCTATATACATAGCCGGATTTCCGCTACCCTTATACTCTTTACGAGCACGAAGAATTTCATCTATAAGATCTTCTACCGTTTTTTCGGAAGTTAGTTTAACATGATGCGAATATAAATCGTCATCTGTATAAATAGGCCTGATGCATTCCTCGTTTATTTTGTCGTCATCGCCATCAACCGGTCTTCCATCGCCAATTAGTACAGCACGCGCAATTTCTTCATCAAGCATGATTCTCATTTCCGCTTTAAGCCAAGCAACAACATCGAAATCGGTAATATCAATAATGTCATCGCGATCAAGTTTCTGTTTCTTATAAATAGTTGTAGGCGTAGTTGTACGCTTCAATACTCTAACAATTTCTTCTTTTTTCGGATTACCTTTAACATAACCAAGAGCACGAGCTTCATCTGCCGTTATATTTGCAGCGGTACTCTTAATACGCGAAAAAGGACTATGCCTAGTTCCAGAAATAACACCAGCTACCCATTCGGTATCACGTTTTATTAGTTCTGGGGTAGGCGTTATAGTTTTTGCTTCAGGAAATAGATCTTCAATGGGATCAATACCATAAGTAGCAATATGCGCCAAGAAACTTTCCTTAAGCGAACCTGTTCTTTGTGCATCCTCAAAAATCTCAACCATTTGAGAATGGCTAAGAACGTTTTTACTCTTTTTTTCCAATCCTTCAAATACGTTTTTCTTCACAATATTTCCCCCTTTTTCTGAATGTTCAACTTCTTCTTCGTCGTCTTCTTCAACCTCAAGCGCTTTAGAAATAATAGCATATACTACAGTCTTTTGTTCTTCATTAAGAGTGTTAAAAACGTCCTCTATTGTTTTATCGGGTTCCTGCTCTTGTTTCTCTGCGTGTTCTAATGTGATGTTATCGCCGCTATAAATTATAGCTTCGGTATCATCAACTGTCTCTGAACCATCAGAATGCTGAAAAGCTAAATTATCGATTAAAGCTCCTGGGTTTGCGCCTGTAAGAACCAGACTAACCTCACGTATAGCACCATGAATAACACTACTACCCTTTTGAATTAGCTTATTAGCGTATATAGAAAGGGCTGTTATATCGCCATGTTCTACAAGTAGTCTAGCGTTTTTTCCAGCTTCTGAATCGTTAAGGGTACAATAAGCATACACGCCATCTTCCCTATTCTCTAAAAGGGCATGACCTAACACGTTATATGGTTCATTATGTAAATGCTGCCATACTAATGGAACTTTTTGTCCATCATTATCTTTAAAAGCATCTTTACAAATAGTACGACCATCTGAACATTTAAGATCGTTTTTTGTGGCATAACCACTAAAATCAAAATCCATATAAAATATCCTCCTTATGTAATTATTCCGTCCCATTTTGATTTGTAGCAGCGTTTGGATCATTTAAATTCTTATTACGTAGTTCTTCAGCACGTGGATCATCAGAAGGCTTGTATCCGATTATAGATCTAAACTCATTAGAGGATAGAATTTCATTACGTGTAAATTTATCAGCAGCCTCTGCTAAATCTGCTACAGGAACTAACTTAAAAGAATCTCTAAAGAACATTATAGTCTGTAATTGTGTGCGAGCTGTTTTAGTTAAGAATTTTCGCCTAAGTTCGTCCGCAATAGCTGAACTTACTGGTTCTATCGTACGATTATAATAATTAAGCATTGTTCTCTCATCCGCCGTTCCATTAAAGACCGCATCACTTATACCCAACTGGCTATAAAGCATACTCGTTAGATATGTAATCTGTGCCATTAAATTATTTTCGGCGGGTCGATTTAACTGCGTAATCTTTTCCGTCGCATCAGAATAAGCAATTCCATACTTAGAACCTTTTAGTTGTTCTTCCATATCGAGACGTCTAATCTCAGCTTGTTCTTTTCTAGCCTGTGTTTTAATACTATATGGTAATTGAATAATTATATCTAATTTTCCAGAACCACTCTGTTCGTCAATAGCATCTAATAAATTTAATTTTCTTATCAAACGTTTTGCTATTGAATTCGGTTCATTCATAACCGTGTATAATGGATTTTCTATTATAGCAACAACTTTCTTTTCTAATAAAACTTGTTCTTTAACGCCTTTTCTATCGTTATATAGTTCTACACGAACATGATTTGGAAACCATTCTAAAATCTTTCCAACACGTATTGAAAATATATCATAGCTGCCAGATATAGAAGGATTTATACTTGTATCTATAGGAACAATTGCTATACATCCTTCATCAAATAACGATAAAGCCGCATCTAACATTAATGCGCGAGCCGTTTGATCAATATTCGCTTCTACAGTAAGACATTCGTTTAAATTAGACGAAATTGTTTCTAAATATCTCCCATTTTGATCTAAACGAACATGTTGAAAAGAAAGGGCGGCCACATCAATAGCTATTCTGTTGTAAATGGAAGCAATAATAGAACGTTCGTTGGAATACCTTAACCGCGTTCTATCCGGTTTAAAATTACTACTACGTCCCATAATATTATAATCATATAGAGTAGGGTCACGATTAAGGAACGCATTCCACGCATGTCTCAGTCTGCTTCCTACGGAAATCTGCATCCTATCACCTCCTTTATAACAACTATCATCAAACTATTATTTTTTCTAAAACGCGTTGCCAAGTGCTATACGACGCCAATTCTTACCTGTCACATCATTATCGGCTATACATAGATAAATGTAATTACTATCCATAAATATACTTCCTTTAAGACCAGGAGTAGCATCTTCTCCACCAGATAAACTAACAGCGTCATTAGTAAAAGCACCATTAGCCATATCTTCAGCAATTGCTATTGTATTTGTAATAACCCCGCCAATATCAGCAGTCAGTACTACAGTATTATTAGCGCCAGCAGCCGCACCAACTCCTTGAGTATCAGAAGCGGTAATAGCAGCTACTAACGCAGTTACAGCATTTGCGGCAGTACAATCTTCTCCAGAATCTAACACGCCAAGTGCAAAACCATTATTTCCTCCAACCATATTGGACGTGGTAACAATACTATTTCCAGCTACTCCGCCAAACTTCGCTGTAATAGTAAGGTCGTCAGACGAAAAAGCAGACCCGCAAGTAACTAAAGGATGAGGTTCATTATGTAAATCTTCACCTAAAATAGCATCTACAATATTAACTTGAGTATCTGCTACACTATCCCCTATACCAATTTCACCATCGTAATTAGCAGTTCCGGAAGGTACAAAAGTATAAACTTTTTCGCCAATAGTTATTTTCTCTCCAGAAGTCGGATTAGTATCAACCGTTAAAACTCCCGTTGCTTTTACAGTATAAGTATTAATGTCAACTGGTATATAACCCTCTCCCGATACAATTAAAGCCGTAGAAGAAACAAATTCGTAAACATCTTCGCCTACAACTTCCGGATTATTAATTCCAACAGTTTCTCCATTAATAACTACTGAACTTATCGATAATGTCTCGTTCGCACTGACACCATTAGTTGGAGTGGCTTCTAGTATTTCTGTACAAGGTCCGGCAGGTCCGGCAGGTCCGGCAGGTCCGGCAGGTCCGGCAGGTCCGGCAGGTCCTTCTTGGCCGTCAGGGCCTATTCCTGCGTTTATAGCATCGATTATTGCTTGAAGTTTAGTGCCCAACAGCATCGGATGACTTTCATTATAAGCCTTGTCTAATCTCTGAATTTCACTTAAAGTCAAATTATCCATTAAATATGCCTCCTTTTTATGAATCATAAATATTATTCAAAACTGTCTTTATTAAGTTTATAAGCTACATAAGCGTCCATCATTGCTGATACACTATCGATTTTTCTATCATATCTCATTTTACATAATTTGCGATTGCCATTAGTGTCTTCAAGAGTTACAGCGTTTCCCATTGAAAAAGACATAAGTTCTTGATCAAAGATAAGCATGCGTTCCTCTGCCATCTTTTTAAGTTCGCCTAATGGTACAGATTCTGTCCTTGCTCCCTGAATTACTTTCTCAAGGCCAAAAGGTCCATTCTCTTGTTCCCATCTCGTTACGAATTCTTTAGCATTATATGGATCGAAGCCAAAACAACGAACATCATAACTTAAGTTTAAAATGTGTCTTTCTAGATCCTCATAGACTTCCATCATATCTAATACGGTTCCCTCTAATACGACCAGACTACCTTCATCCATAAATTGCTCATATTTTATACGCATAGCTCCAGGTAGTTTCATTAAAGTTAATGAAGATATATAGCAAAGTGTTTTGACTCCAAATGTTGTATTTGGTAATGGAAACAAAAAAGTAAATGCACAGAAGTCATCTCCTTGAGATAGGTCTGCTCCTAAAGCACAAGGCATTGACCAGAAGTCACGGCGACGATGAGGAAGTGTTTCTTCATAAGTAAAGAAGTATGTATAACCCTCCATTGGAAGACCAAACCTTTTTGCAAGAATATCGTTTCTAGATGCTGGTGCTTTCTCTGCTCTCTCAACGTCTAATTGATATGCTTCATATGAAACAGTCCTTCCTAAATTCGGATTGGCTTTAATCCACATCTCAGGATCAGCAACCTCTTTCACATCGTCTAATTTATACCACCATATGGAAACGTGTGGATTTATGTATTCTCCTTTAAGTATGTTTGTTAATTCCATTTTGATTGTATCGCCACTACTGTTACGAACGGTTCCCTCTGAACTAGTAGCCACAATTAGATAATCGTCTAATTTAGATGCGCCTTGTTCAATAGCACCAACAACGTCCTCCCGAACATCGCCAGATAACCATTCGTCAATAGTTGAGACTTTTGGTCGTAAACCTTGAAGTTTATCTATACTCATAGGACGGACTTCAATTACAGAACCGGTAAGAAAATTTTCTATACCTTTTTTAGTAGAGGCTAGTTTAACTCTATTAGCTCTAGAACCAGTGGTGTTCTGTAACGAACCTTCGGTTAAGAATTTAAATAGAGGACCTCTAGCTCTTTTTATAGCAGTCCTTATTGGTGCCATAACTTCGTCAGCTTGTTTCATTGTTGGAGCTGTTGTTATTTGTTGAGTGGTTGTTGTGTCTATATTAGCAAAGTATGATTGTATTAAAGAATCATACAAAGTTTTAGCAGCACCTCTACCAACTATTAAATACTGCTTGTTTATTAAACGCTTTTTTATAAGTTTACGGACGAATCGACCACCACGATTATCTGGAAAAGGTTCATAAACACTTCTCTCAATGTAGTAATACCATCCAAAAATCTGTTCGGCCCAAAGTTTAAAACTATCAAGTAAAACTAGATCGCCACCATCCGTAAGCGTTAATTCGCTCTCACAGTATTGTATAAAACCATCGATAGCCTCGTCATCATAATAAATTCCAGGATTAAGTATTAGAGCATCAATGCGATTCATCTCCATTGAGATTTCTTTACAAACTGGAATTATACCTTTAAGCACATCATCACGAAATTTACCATAATATTTAGGCGTCGCTGTATTTGATAAAGCCACAAATATCACCTAACTTTTTCGCATTGCTTTAGATATACCTATTTTTACACCAGTCTTTATAGGCTCTTTAATTAGGTCTTTACCGACTTCTCTTATAATATCTTGAGCGAATTTTCTGCCTGGAGAAATATCTTTTGCTGATAAATCTTTAAAAGATCTCTCTAATTGGAGACGTTCATTTAGAGTCCTTAACTCTGCGTTAGACATCTGGTGGATTTTCTTTTTTCTAATAGAAGCAGCTTTCTTATAATCTTCACTCGCTCCTCTTTTTGGAGGATTCACTTTTTTTTTCACTTTTTTTAACGCCGCTTTACCTTTTCGTCTTCCCCATTTCATACCAGGGATACCATAATGTTTAAGTTGTTCTTCATCAAACATGCTTTCTAAAAAATCTTTACTATCCAACAGGCGCGCCTCCTTCCACTTGAACTATTAGCCGCCATTCTATCTCTTTAATTTGTCTCTCAATTGCTTCTAACACAGAAGACGAGGATGGAGGATCAAACATTAAACGAGTCTTTAAATAAACATAACTTTTTACTGCCTCAACATTTATTTGAGTACCTAAATAATCAGTCCATGTTTCCGCATCGCTTAATATTATATAACCTGCCTCTGGTCCTATTCCTAATTGATTCAAAGACATAAGTGCGGAGTTGATGTATAAGATAATGTCTGAATCAAAATGCATATACTCATCTTCAATACCTAATAATTTCTTAATAGAAGTTAGAATACTATCCATACACATCTCTCCTTATTTTTTATAACCAAGGACAAGTATCATTACGTCTACGTATTATAGGGAGACGTGGTAATAATGATTCGTTTCCGAAGTGAATCGCATTATGTGTGTCGTGTGTTGTGCAGATTAAAAACTCAGGATCGAACACTTCGCCTCTATCCAATTCAATGTCTTCTATTGTTATTGGGTTCATATGATGAACTATAATCTTTCCATGAATTTCATAATCTTCAATTCCTAGATCGCAACCTAGATCTCTAATTATAATACCATCTCTAATGTTTAACCATTTTTTAGAAGTGTATAACATCTGATTTAAGTAACGATCATAACCAAAAGTATTATCCCCGACATTAGCTGAAAGTCGGAGATATCTATAGCGTTCTTCAAAAGATTTTAATCGACGAAGTTCAGTATAACATTTAATCAATGTTATCACCACCACGACCGCTATATGTTCTCATAGCATTAAGAGCGTCTAAATATAATTCTTCTACTCTCTTAGCGGATTTAATAGATTCTGTCTTAGCTTTTATTAATTCCTTTTGGTGTAATAAAATTTCTTTCTCTATACGTTCTTTAGTAGACCCTAATTTAAGATAATGAGATATTACTTGTGACGAAGCCGTTCCCTCAAGTAATTGTTTCTCTGCTAAATCAACCGCCAAGGCTATTAACTGATTCTCTCGACCTTCTGGTGTGGCGGCAGGTGGTCTACGCCTTCTCGTTGTTTGTTCAACCGTTTTTTTCCGAGTCGACATTCATTAGGACGCCTCCCTTCACCAGATTAAACTCATAATTATCTATCTTATCCGCAATAACATTAATGAAGAAAGCCAAAGATAAAAATACGCATAAGATTAATAATACTTCATGTAGTGATAGTCTCATAATATTACCCCTTTCAAGATAGTTTAGTAGGACTCTTAGCTGGGGCAGGGAGAGTTCCTAACGCCTTTTGGGCGGCTCTTGAAAGGAGAACAGGCTCACCAGACCTGTTTTTTTTGGAACACCCTGACCCCAATTAAAAGTCCTACTAAAACTGAAACCTAAAAATAACCCCCGGGGATTTTTTTAGGACGGCCGCGATCAAGAAGGGGGGCTTTTTTTGCGAGACCCCCCTACCTAGGCAACTAAGACTGTAATTCTAGTCTTCTATTGTTACTTTTTTGTAAATTCCGAGAACATTGTACTTGATTATTTCATCAATCGCATTGTCAATAGCTAAAGCTTCATCAACAGGACTGAGCTCGTCTGAAAGTTTTGCTATAGACGCTAGGTAAGACCAAATAGTAGCTCTTTGTGTTCTTCTTGCTAAGTCTTCGTCACAAGCTAACCATTCATCATACTCTGTAAAAGGATCAAAAGGATTATCAATTGTTGTTAACATTGATTGTGCCATAATTAAATCTCCTTTTCACAAAAACTTAAGAAAGGGCTTTGGATAGTGTTGTTGTAGAGATTCCTAAAGCATCGGCTACTTCTGCTTGTGTGCGACCAGCTGCTAACATTGATCTAGCTTTAGCCATCTTAGCAGAAGAGAGGGTTGTTTTAGAACGTGGTGTGGCTAACTGTTTAACTCTATCTAGATCTGTATTGTTAAGTATTTGTACTAATGTGTTATTACTAATAGCGCCGGCTTGAATTGCTTCCCACTCCCTATCACTGATGTTAACTAATTGTTTCCTAGCCCCGGTTCTAACACGGGCTTCAGCTAGGGTTTGCCCTTTTAATTTCTTAAGGTCCTCTGCTGACATATCGGGGTTGGCTTCTCTTTTAGCTTTAACCGCGGCATTAGCTAGAATCTGTGCTTGTCTTTCTAAAGGTTTGTTCTTAATAGCTAGATTAAGTTGAGCTTTCAAAGATGCAACTTCTTTTTCATAAACCTTCTTAGCTGATTGCGAATAAGTAATACGGGGGGTATTAACAGATATTCTCCTAGAGGTATCAGCAAGGCTCTTTAATTTATTAGCGTGACTAGCATAGGTTGCTTCCATGATAGTTCCAGAAGATAGAGTAAAAGCATCATCTGTTTCATGCATCTTAGTAGATGCTACTTTCTTCTCAATCTCTTTTTCACTAATGATTGTATAACCTTTCTTCTTTGCATCAAGAGGTGTTGTTTCTTTTATCTTACCTGTTATTGGGTCTTTATACCTTACCTTCTTATATGTTTCTCTAGTGTATTCATAAACTTTCTTTCCTGTAGCTGGATCTATACGTTCTTTTCTAACTCCAACCCTTTCTTCGGAGGATGCTCTAGAAATTAACGTTGATGCTCCAGCTGTTTCGCCACCTTGGTATTTCTTTTTCAATGATGCTATACCGTTCTCTGAATAAGATCGTTTATAATCCAAGTAATGTTTCTCTGAATCAATGACAACCATAGAGTGTCTTACAGCACGAGCGATCTCATCTTCATTAGCACCTTTAATAGTCATATCTGTTATCAGATTTGAAACATCGCCCATCTTCATTTGTTTAGTTCTAGTTATTGGACGTGTATTACCATAGTCTGGTTTTCCAGTTTTCTCTCTGTAAATTCCTCCGTCTATTGTTCGCATTCCATCATATGGAGGATACATTTCCCTAGTGTTAAAGTCGGCTAGACCTTTTAAAGCGGACGACGTCTTAATAGAACCTTTAGTATTAGGTATAACTAAAACTGTATCGCCATCAAAATCAGCACCAGATAATCTTTCTGCTACCCTAGGATTAATACCAACAGCATCTATAGCATTACCTAATAATCTCTTTGCATCTTTTTGTCTATTATTAACTGTTAGTTGTGGTATTTCGAACTTACCACCATGTGGATAGCGTATCAAAACAACCTGTTCGCCATCTCTGTAATTTGGAGCATAAATTTCTGTAGATCGCATATTCGGAAATGGAAGTATTACATGTGATCCTTGTCTTGGTAACGCAGCAGCTTTCAAATGTGTAGCCGCAGAGTCGCAATCATCAGCAAAAGAATCTAATAATCTCTTTCTAACAGCAGGATTAGTTAAAGCCATGATTTCATCAAATTCTTGTTTTTTAGAATCAAAAGCTAATCCTAATTGTTTTTTAGCAAGAGCAGGAGATTGTTTTGATAACATCTGTGAAGAAAGAGTTTTAGACCATTTACCCCAATCGCCTTCTTCATTAACAATGTTTAATGCTCCTCTTTGGGCTGCCACTACTTCTCCTAAATCGTTAATTTCTCTTTTAAGATTTGAACCGAATGGATTATCTTTATCAATATTCCCATCTTTATCCCTTTTTAATTCTTTAAACACCTTCTCTTTTGGAGTGCCTTTATGTTTATTAGTATTATAAACAATATCTACACCATCAGGCATATCATCGCTATACATAGCCATACCTTTTAAGAAGTGTGTTTCATCAACACCTATACGAACTTGAGCATATTTTTTATTTCCTAAAGATAAATCTTTTACACCACGGCGAAGTTCAATAACACCATCTTTTTCAGAACCACCATCTTCTGTATATCTAATAGCAACTCTTTTTGAATCAACATATTCTATTGGTCTAAGACCAGCCCAAGTTCTTCCACCATCAACAGTACGATGGCCTATCAGTCCTATATTATCCCTATTCTTATAAACTTCTTTATACTCTGTATTAGGTGCTGCTAAAACCATAAGAGAAGTGTTCTTACCTGTTCCAAGTTGCTCAACTTTTAAATAATGAACAGTATAGCCCTCGTTTTTTAACATTTCAATAGCTGTTTTTAATTTTGTTCTGCTAACACGCATTCTTGCCTCGACACCAACACCTACATCTATATACTTCTTTTTTTCTACTTCTTTCTTTAATATTTCTGCTGTATTTTTTGTAGATTCAGAACGTGATTTTAAAGTTGAATTCTGGAGCGATCTCACTGTAGATTCATTAATGTTCATCCGTCTTCCGATTTCACTATTTGAATAACCTTTATCTTTCAACTTTAAAACCTGTGTGACATCGGACTGTCTTTTCTCAGCTCTTGCGATAGATTTAGCATTTCTTAGTTGTGAAGTTGTCATACCAAGTCCTCTTGCTATTTCAACCTCACTCAAACCTTGTTTTTTTAATGAATTAACATAACTATTAAAATCTCTACTTCTTTGAGGATTCTCACCAGAGCCCCAAGGATAACGACCAGAGTGACGAGGAGTTCCATAATGTTTAATAACTTTATACATATATTATCCTTCCTCTCCACTCTTAATCATTTCTATTCTTCTATCGAATATAACCATTTTATCCATGATACGTTCAATGTCATGTGGCGAAGGTTCATGGATAAGAACCTCATTTGATTGATACAAACGAAGTTCTATTTTTATATCTCTTGGTCTAACATCATATTCATGACAAAATAAAGCAGCATAAACTTCAAGTTGATTCATTGATGCAGGTTGTTCTCCACTTTTAAAATCGTGTATTCTTAACACGTTGTTTCTAAAAGAAATAGCATCTGCTGTTCCAAAACAATTATAAGAATAAACTAATTTCTGCTCAGGCGTCATCTTAAAACCAATAGCATCGTTCACGTATAAATTTAAAGTCTTTCTAGATTTCTGAAGTTTCTCGCCTAAGAGTATAGCTCTGCAAGCGAGATCATGTAAATCAACGCCTCTTTGTATTGCTAGAAATTTTCTATAAGTTGCGTCAAGTTTTTCCTCATCATAATTTATCCAATGATATTTACTAGCCCCTAAGAATGCGTGTTGTCCTTCTAGGTCTGAGTGTCTGTTGAAGTTCATCTAATACCTCCTTCTTATTTTCAGGATAGATGAAGCTCGCGTATGACATCTTATCAAGTATATCTATATAATAATCTTGATTTGGTCGATGCCTATCATATGCACTTTTCTTACATTCTAAAGCAGCCCATTTATTTTTATAGAGAATTAATAAATCTGGAAACCCTTGAATATAATTAGAATCGTTTTTCAGAATTATACATCCTGGAAATAATTCTTCACAATCCAAAATAAGTTCAGACTGAAATTTACTCTCCAACAAATGAGCTACCTCCCTTAAAAAATATAAGAAGAGATATATAGATACTCTATCTCTTCTATTATAGCATATGTTTTCCGCGCGGCTTTTAAAAAATAGTAAATTCTCTTTCATTGAAGTTCTTTTTCATTTTTAAACAACTTGCTATGGCTCTGTCTATCTCTGAGTTTGATCTAAGATGGTAATAATATAGATCTTTAAATGGAGTATTAACTCTATCTATTCTTCCAGCAGCCTGAACCATAGTTTTATAAGAATAGCTTTGAGAAAAGAACGCTATAGTATCTGTCTCTATACAATTCCAGCCCTCAGCTCCTGCTGCATATTGTACTAAATATAACCACCTCTCTCCTTTCGGTATAAGTTCATGTTTATAACCATTCCACTCCCCTATAGGAATGTTTATATCATGAGCCATTTTTCGCAAAGTATCTAACTCATAGTTAAAATTATAAAATATTATTAATTTAGGATGATCTTTTAAAATATCTTTTATAGCTCTTATTCGATCTGGATCGCTGTTTACTACTTTACGCATTACTTGACAGAACTCGCTAATATTTTTTATTGGTTTATTAGTGAAAATATTCCATCTTTTTTTCTTAACAGTTCTAAACGCTTCTTCATCAAAATCAACATCTATTATTTTATTATGAATAGAAGTTGGTTTTATATAATCCATGTTTACTAAAATTTGTTTTTTAAGTCTCATTAATCTCATAGTCTCAACATAACGATCAACTTTAGGAAACTTAGTACGACTACTATAGACAACATGTTGTCTTATAAATTGTGTCCTATTTTTATAAAAACCATTTGCTATAAAAACAGGAATGTAATCCATCCATGTATCTCCTGGCGTTGCACTAAGTAATATCCATTTATTCTTTTTTGTTATTTCTAAAAACGATTTAACCCAAGAACCTGATCCAACAACTCTTTGCTCATCAAATATAAAGAAAGCTTTATCTACATTTTTATACTTTCCTATATTCTGCCAAGAATCCACAATAACTTTAAATAATAAAAAATGTGCGCATTCTTTTTGCCATTCGTATAAATCTCTTTTTCTAGCTGTGGTAATTATATATAAATCCTTTGGTTCTTTCATTGGCGAGTAATCACCAACGCCATCGATTTTTATAGAACCGCCACATTCCTTTACAAAATAATAAGCTAAAGCGGTTCTAGATTTACCGGAGCCGACTCCACCACAAAGGATGGAGCCAGACTTCAGTTCATCAATAGCTATTTTTTGGTAGTTATAAAGTTCTACTGCCATCTTTATCGCAACTACCATCGCAAGCATCACAATTACCACAGCCACCTATAACATCAGCAGCGCTATCTGGAAGATCGTAATATTCTTTTTCTATTTCGTCTTCTTCTATATGAATAGCTAAAGATTTCAAATATGCTTTTACTCCCGTTTCTCCTCTTACGTCCCAATTATAAGGACGAATAATGAGTTTAAACTCCTTAATTTCGACCCAATCTAGAATATGAACATTATCCTCATTAATTATTGATTTTCCTTTACTTGAAATAAGAAAGATTTTTGGCATCTTTCTTTCATTCGTAAAACTCACAGTTACTTGTAGAAAAGCTTCTGGATCGACGTCCTCATATCTAGGTTTTGTATAACGAACGTTCCAACCATCTTCTTTTAACATAGGTGCTAATTCTTCACCTATAACTACACAGAAATTTCTACTTCCTGCAGGGTTGTATTCGCCTTTTTTTCCAGAAAAATTACGAGAAAATATTCTGGTGTTCTCAATTGTTATAGTGCTTTCTACTCTTTTTTTCATAATATACTCCTTTCAAAATTTAAAACGGTAAACATTTATGTCCTAGTTTACATTCATTTGGAACCCCATCCTCTTTAACAATCCAATTAATACAATCAACACATGTTTTATTTCCGCATTGAAGATCCCATGGTAGTATTGTTTTTTCATAAGGTTCATCAGATACAAACCATTCAAAATCTCCAAATTTAGAAATAGTATCTACTGCAGCATCAACTAATTTCTGATAATAACTTCTATCTATATCTCCCTCCATTCCTAAATTTTTAACAACCTCTGCTTCTAACCAACGATATCCCTTAGTTCCAGTAGCGGCATAATATTTACCATCCTTCTCACGAAGTAATATACCTCCACCACAACCCGGTTTAATAGGACAGAAAGATCCAACTTTTCCAACAAAACGATAAGAATGTTCATCTGTATCCTCATTCATATCTAAATATAAAGCTGTGCTGACAGATTTAGTTTCACATAAATCCTCAAAAAGAATATCCTCTTTACTAAATAAAGTTTTAAACACAAAAGGATGTGCAAATTGTGCTCCAACAGCTACCCATTTACCTTTATTCTTCCCATCCTTATATTTAGCAATAAACACGGCATCATTAACTAAACACATCTTATCGTATGTTGCTTCGTGCTCAAACTCATACCCATACTTCTTCCCAAATTCTTTAATGAATTCCATAATTTCAGGAGTAGCATCTGGTATTTTAATTGAGTCTGTCTTAATATGAGCAACTGAGAAACCTCTCTCCTTAACAGCATGTTTAAGATCAATCATAAACAAAGCACCACGCTTTGCAACGATATTGTCTTTGTTCCTGATATCTTTAAATTTATTATCGAACTTAGCAGAGGTTAAACCATATACGATATTAATTACGATCTTTAACGCATAAGATAATGCTTCTGAATCCTCAGTCGTTGTTAGATATTTTCCTAGGATGCCACCAAGCATTGTCTTTGCAAGAGCATAATTCTTTTGTTTTATTGCAACACGAGCTTTTAGTAATTCTTCAAACCTATCTGTATACTTACCAAATATCTTCATAAGAACGGCGCTAGTAGGATGCATCGATACTATATCAGATGGTCTTACATTACCATACATACCAGGCTCGGCATAAACATAACCACCTTCTCCTGGATCTTCTCCACGATATGTACTTTTTCCAAAGTTATAAACATATCCAGGAAACATCTCACTTAAATCTGTATAAATAAATTTATCTTGTGGATTTTTATCGTCTCCAAATATAATCTTAGCGGTGTGCATTTGTGTTGTGTCGTTAACTGTTAATCCACTTAATTCTGCTAATATTTGTCTAGCTACAAAATCCTGTTGTCTAGCTTTAAATACAGCTTCTGTGGCATCAACGTCATTTCCACAATACTCTGCAACTTCTAACCACTTGTCTTCTGGAACAGGTTTATCCCATGGAAAACCCAATTCTTTATGAAATATACCTAATTCAATTTCAAACTTCTTTAAACTTTGTTTCTTGGATGAAAAATCATATACATCTGTATAAGATATATTATAAGCTTCTCCAAAAAAACAGTTACGACTATTATTAATAATACGTTGACTTAGTTTGAATAATTGTTGATTATCATATCCTATATAACGAGCATATAAAATATGATTATCATATCTACGACAATTGAAACCAACGAGTTTGAATTTTAATAAGTCTTCAATTTCTGATGGTTTTGGGTTTATCATTTTTACTTTGTTTTTTCCTTCAGCCTTCCACACCACTACGAATAAATTAGGGAAGACTTCAACATCGAAGAATATTAATTCGCTGCTATCATATTTTTCAATATTTTTACTTATCTCTTCTGATTTAAATTTCATCTGTCCAACTAGTTTTACACAATGTTCTGATTGATTAGAACTATTATTGGCAAACACTAATATCTCTGGACGCATATCTGTCACATCATATATCAAACCAGAATTATAAGCATCTTCAAGTTTCTTATGAATGAAACTTACACTAGAAGCTGTTGATGGGTGAATTTCTTTGTGAAGATTTCTTTTAATAATGTTACGTAATGCTCTCTCACTCTTTACCGTTTCAAAATTAATCATCTTCTCTCCTTTCAAGGGTAATCCTGAGTTAATCTTAGCTATCGGTATATTATTACATTTTGTAAGCTTCCTTCTGAGAGAGCTTTTACCAGAAAACACTTTTATTTCTATACCATCGCTATAAACACGACTAAGTTTTGTAGGGTCACCTTCGTAAATATAATGAAGATGTATACCACTACCACTTTTACTCAATTCTGCATAGGTAGCTGGCCATTTACTAGCCTCTTCGATATTTTTATCTAACGATTTATTACCATCTGCGTCTTTAAGGTCGAAATCTATAACTATGTGTTCTTCTGGAATTTTAACATAATGTATTTTTCCTGTATTAATATCTGATAGTTTTGTTTTTACATTATCCCATCTACTATTAGGTGTTTCAGAAATATTAGCATACTGCGCTGGGCAATCAGAACATATCTCATCAAATATAGAAGTTGTAGAATCGAACGTTAATGAGTGTGCGTGTTCTTCTTTTACCACTTTAGAATTTCTGAATTTACTAGTTATGAATTTAGAATAATAACTTCTTACCTGTTTACCATTAATACGAGTTACATCTGAGAAGACTTTGAAGTAGTTTTTTAGTTCTTCCCTAAATTTATGTCTTGGTAATTTGAAATCAACTAACGCTTCATCACAATAGGTTTTATACATCTCATAAGCTTGTGAAATCGAAACGCCATCTTGTTCTTTAAAGAAATAATAATTTGTTTCGACAAAATTAAAAAATACGTCTGTTTGAAGAATCATCTCTAATGGGCGATAAGAAGAGTAATAATTCTTACCCATTTTTCTATATACTTCTAAACAGTGTGTTGCTATTGCACCTAATTCAAAGTCTATCTGAGTCATTAAAGTTTGGTATCGCTTAGTTGGTATCTTCCTCCCAGAAGGTCTAACGTCTATTAATCTTCTTATAATTCCTGATTTCCCATCGGTAATTTTAACCGGTTTGTTTGTAGCCATGAATAAGAAACAATTAACTCTAGCCATATAAGCAGGTTTATATTTCTCATTCATTGTCATTTCTTCGTGAGAGATAATACTATTAAGTTTTGTATTATCTTCTATCTTAGAAAGATCGCCATCATGTTGTATGGCCACTAAAGGATTAGATTTAAATACTTCTGTTGAAAATGTATTATTAGATGACGTTAACGCTTTAGCCTCAAACGTTGTATAATATCCCTGAAAGAGTTTCTGGATAATATTAAGCATTGTGGATTTACCAGCACCAGCTTCTCCATAGAATACAAGAAATTTTTGAATATTCTTAGAATCCCCAGCTATAACAGCACCAATAGCCCACTCAATTTTTTCTCTTTCTTCTGGTTCATATAGCGTCCCAACGATTTCATCGTATGCTTCGAACGTTCCTTTTTCAAGTGGATACGGAAGACGTCTACTTACATAATCATTTTTCTTCACCTCCGTGTTAATAAACGTCAATTTTTCATCCAGTTGATGTGCGTTATCAGATATATTCTGCATATATTTCCTAAAATCCGCCCACGATTTTGACGAGAAGTCACTCATTAATTTTACTTGTACGTTCCCATCCGTTTTTGATAATATCTTTTCTCTATATTCCATGAGGGTCGCATCGACCAACCTCTGCACATCATATTCATCCGTGCTCCATATATTTCTATCTTCATCCCAGATGGCATAGAATGATCTACCACGAACCATCAAATCACGTGAACGGATAACTTTAAAATCTGGATAAACTTCTATGACGCCATTTTTCGTACTCCTTTCTTTGATTTGATAAAAATCCATGGTTCTCACTAAGTCCCCCCTAGATGTCTTGTTACGATGTTACGTTTTTTTCATCATAACAAAACTTTTATATATCTAATTTTCTCTTATATATTAGTTTAGTAAAAAAGTGTAACAAACGTAACAGACACCCCTCAACGCCACGTCAATTGGGCGTTAGAGGGTGTTACGTTTTGAAAAAAAAACGTAACATTGTGACAGTAAAGTGTAACACTTTCAAATTTTACTATAAATAAAATCGGAAAATGAAACACAAAACTGTCACAACTGTCACAAAATTAACACATAATTTTCTCATCTAGATAGTAATTTTCGAGTAAATATTCACTCATTTGATACCAGATTTCAACTTTTCGCTGGTCCTTCTTATTAAATTTCAGAGGAAATAAACCTCCTTTACCGTTACGTCTGTAAGTTCTTTCCAAGATAATATCAATCGCTGTGTTGATATTTATCTCTCCATTAAGCTCGAAGTATACATCGTCATTGAATTTATCAAGACCGACGTTAGTTATAATTTCCCAAAACCATTTAGAGGTTCTATTAGTGTTATCTAGATCAGCCATTATTCCGTCCATTCTCATAGCTAGACCTATTAACATCTCCAAAACTGTACAAGGACCATTAATTGGTTCAATATCATCATATTTCTCATCGTCCGCAAATAGATCTCGTAGGTTTCTTCCATCGTTTGCTCTATTATCATCGTTGGAAATTAACCAAAAGAACTCTCTTCTATGAAGATCATTTGCTAAAAACCAATAACTCTTATCAGGAGCATTAACTTCAATTAGATCACAAAGCCAATGAAAATATTCATTAAGTAGATCTCTGTCTTTGTGTTTAAGGAGAGTTTTTCTATTACTAACAACAGGACTACTTGTTTGATTCTTCGTTTTCGGCATCATCTTGTTTTACCTTCTTTCTATGTGATTCCTCTGGTTTAATTCCAAGAACCACCTCTTGATAACTCTTATCGAGTCGAACAACCTCATAATCTACACCAAGTTCACTATTGCGTACGTATACGACGTCAGAGTCTTCAGAACCTTGGCCGAAACTGAGGAGAGCCTCAAACCCAATTAACGCACAAGGGTCATCAACTATCTTCTCTTCTTCATCTGCAACTGTATCGTCTTTCTCATAGAACCATAACGATTTCTTTTCATACCAAGTGTTCTCATCGTCGAACTGATGAACAGTTATAATCTTAGGTTTAATGTCATCCTCGATAAGAGAAGTTAAGTCTGGTTTGGCAGATATATTATTATAAGATATAATTTTCTTCTCGAACTTTTCATTAACGCTACGGGTGAAATCTTCCTTTGCCAATTCGATCTCTTCCATATCTATTTGCCGGTTAACTGGGCGAGGATGCTCCTCTGTATCATATTCGTAAATATCTTCCTCTAAGAAATTATTCTCCTCCATCCTATCTTTCATTATTTTATAGGTTGTAAGAGCTCCTATAGCAGCTCCTATAGCAAACACTAAAACACCTTTTATTAAACTATTCATGGTAAAACTTCCTTTCAAGTATATTTAGTATAATCGTAATCAGGATAAACCAGCTCAACAATAAACGAACGTGTGACATCAACAAACACTAAATCTTCTTTTTTCTGTTTAAATAGAAAGACCTGAGAAGGAGTAACATATTTATATGGATTGTTAACGATCTCGCCTAGACATGTTATAAAACGATTAGTTTCTTCATCGTAAAATAACGCTATTGAATCGTGTAAATCAAAACGTTCAAACAAAATTTCTAAGTCTTCATCAATATAACTCTCAGGCATATTTCTCCTTTCAATAATGGAACCCGGCCCCCGGAATCGAACCTGGGGATACCAGCTTGTGCGTCACTGGCATGGTGCCCAGCCCGCCGGATATAAACTGACCTACTCTCCCTCCTTGTCTAGTTCAACAAGCCCATGCCTGCACCACGGACAGATATAGTTATATTCCTCAGCACATTCTTTACAGTAATAGGCACTAATCTGTTTATCGTCAAACTCAAAGTCAATACAAACGTATTCCACTTTTTGACTGTCGCATTGGTTGCATTTCTTATCCACAAGGAAAGGGTCGGTCTTCCAACCTTCATAATTCTCTATAGCATTCTGTAAAGCTTTAATGCTCCAAAGGGAATTTTCATCATGACATGCTCCGAAGCCCACTACGTCTCTCGCCGCCTCCACTACCTTGCGCAGTTTGGCGTTTTCAGTTTGTAAGGAAAAATATCTTTTTTCATACTGGCAACACGCCAATTCAGGGTCATTACAAAATCTTGTAAAACCTAAATCCCGCATCTACTCTCGCCCTCCTTAATGAGATAAATACCAATTCAACAATAAAACTGTCCCAGTGATAATTGCGGTGGCAACCAAATACCCCAACCCAAAAGCCTGTTGTAAACTCATCTATTCGCTCTCCTCTTTTTTATTGGAAACCGGCCCAAGGAATCGAACTCAAGGCTACACCTTTGTGCTAAGGGTGTAGGGTCCCAGCCGCCGGTTAAATGTTGGTATATAGATGGGGAAAATCCATAATATCCCTATAGAAGTTCCCCGATCCGATAGCGTTTAATCCATCTCGCATTCAAATTTTATCGTAAATAAGCCCATCGACATTGAAATCGAGAAGAATACTATCTCTATAACCATTTACAAAATCTTGACGTTCCTCAACTATGGTGTCACAGGAATACTCATTTCTATACTCTGGTGTCGAACAATTATATATTGAAAAATCAATAAAGTCGTCGCCACCGTTTCCTAATACCCAACCTACGAGAGCTCCTTCTTTAGATCTTTTAAAACCTAGAGCGTCATAAACTTCATTTAAAAACACATGACCGCGAGAATGAAGAAGTTGATTAAAGAAACTTTGTTGGCCTTTTATATACGAAAGATTATAATTTGGAGTATCTACCCATTCAGAAGAATATCCTTTTCCAAAGAATCTAGCGTATACACTTATTCCATTAGGATCAACCACGTCTACGTTCTTTTTTACTTTTTTCTTCTTACCTTTTTCGTCCTCTTCCTCAACGATTATCTCTTGTTGCCGCATTCCGAGTCTGAATCTCCTGTCGACTTCTTCACCGTAATCCTCTACAACACGCTTACGATATCTCTTGAACGCATCATCGATAGCTGTGTAAGCAGCCATAAGAGCAATATTACGATTACGCATAATAATATGCGAACCGAATATACAAGCAACTGAGACAGCGCCTAATACGACTGGTGGACCATATAATTTAACAAGATCTACACCGGCTTGAAAGGCAACCAAACCACGATCTTTAATATAATCATTATCCGTATAGTCTTTATTGTTCGAAATAAGATGATCTTTTACTTCCTCAATCTCAGCGAGTTCTGAGTAATATTCTTCTTTTATCTTCCGCGCCTTCGGTTCAGCTTTAGCTATCTTCCACACGCTATAACTAAGACCAACAACACCAAGAGTAATCATAATCTCTGGGGACTTTTTCCTTAATATCAATCCAACACGACCTAATTTTGTCGGCATAAGACTCTTAACGAGCGCTAAACTATTCATTTATACCCTCCTCCTTGAATAACTCCATCATATTTTTTAATACTCCAATTGTTTACATCGTTTTCTTTGTCGAATTCAAATATAAACTTAAAACCACTAGTAAGTTCTATTAAAAGTCCTTTATTACCAAACAGTTCACAATTTATAATTTCGTCATCACGAATCGGTATCATTAATTTTAAACGATTTAAAATTTCCGAACGCTCCATCTCAAAATTCCCCTTCCTATCTTAAAAAGGAATATTATCATAGAGATAAATATAATCGATAACAAAGTTAATGTTATCATTTTAAATCCTCCCTCAATTTAAGGACATATATACCTTGTCTTATTGCGGCCGTAAGAGCATCATATTTTACAGATTCAGCCTCGTCCCTCTCAACCTCTTTCGAATAAGTGTTTCCTTTATTATCGGTAACTGTGACAATAAAAGCGTTTATTTCTTTCTTAAACATGACGATTATAACGTGCTTACCATCCGCTAGAAGATCTAAAACTTCATTCATTTTAGCACTCCCTCTAATCAATTAATTTTGGTTTCGGTAATTCAAGGACGTACCCATCTCTATCTCTAGTTATGACGGCATTACGCAGACTTGTCCAACCATATTTATCATCTGTGAAATTAGTTGAATCAATTTCTACGGCATCATATAGATCGGCGATACTCACGGCCCCATACTCGGTAATCATATCTACAAGATGATCCCGTATCTCCTCGGCATCACGACGGGAAGAAAATATAAGATCTTCAAACCCTCTTCGTACTCTACTATATTGGCGTTCTTCTCTATCTCGCCCACGATCATATCTTTTATCATATGGAGTATAAATAGTCCGCCCTCCACGTTCCCTTCTAGGTCTATGCCGATCATCATTAAATAACATCATGTCGGTAGCACCATTTATCATATCCGATATAGTGCTTTTAGCCGCTGGTACTAATATCTCGTTAAGAACATACGAGCCAGCAATAGCCAAACCATCACCAAATAAGCTATCTTTGACACGTTGTAGAAAAGGTTTCTTTTTTAATATAACTTTTCCTGAAATAATTTTCTTTACTTTTTTCTCCTCTTTCTTTTCCGTAACAACCCTACGTGAGTTAGAGGGATAATCCGAATTTAATATTCGTACCCCTCTAGAGCCATTATCAACTTTAAGCGGTTCTCTCTTCTCTTCATCCATAAGTTTATCTCCTTCCAAGATAATATATTCCTATTTATATACTGGCCATTCGGCGCCACAATATATACAATGTCTACTTTCGGCATATCCATAAGGATAATTATAGTCAGGACTACCACATTGTTCGCATTCTGAAGCTTTTAAACATTTTCTTATTTGAGCTAGACTGCAAATCTCTAATTTTTTCTCGCATTTACTACATGCTATAGTTTCTTCCACGACGTTCCCTCCATAAAAAAGAAAAGATAAATACCACGTTTGTGATACTTATCTTTTTCCATTACTTCTCGTTAGGTTTCTCTGTAGTTTCGACTTCCAGTTCGCTCATTACATGATCGATAGCTCTAAACGTCTTCGAGACATGACCCACAACAGCGTCAGCAGCCATGCATGATATTACTATTTTTGCTACTCCAATAAAGATTTTACTTCCGATCTTTATTTGCGGTGGCACAACAGAACTCACTACCTGCTCAACTATTGCCAAGGTTCCTATCCCGGCAGTTATACCAACTACCATGTCAGCAATGATCAATTTTTTGTTAGTCATTTTACAAACTCCCTTTCGAATTTTATTTCATTATATGCTGTGTAAATCCTGCGAGCTTGTAAATGCTTTTTTCTTTTATTTAGGCCATGTGTACTTGACGAAAGCCGCACATATTAAAATAAGCGCAAATGCACAAAAACCGTAAATGAGTAGTAGTGGTAATACTAACTTAAGGTTCTCTATCATAAGCCCTCCAGAAGAATTTTAATAGTATTAATATATTTAGCTAATTCGTCATTTATTTTTTCTATTTCTCTTCCCCAATGATCAATTAATATAATTCTAGCAAGTTTAGAATCATCATTAGTAAGCCAAACAACGGAATGATGGACTTTAGATTCTTCAGTCGAACATACTAAACGTCTATATCTTGGGCCGCTAGGTCTATCAACTCGTACAATGAACTCGCCCTTACCATATCGGTCTATTCTCGCATAACCTTTTAAAGTCTCTAAATTTTGTCTTCTCTTAGATATACGATATAAATATGCAGGTGTCCCTAATGATTCCAGTGAATTTACAACCATTTTCAATCTCCTTTCAAGATAAAGAAAAAGAAGGATGTTACGTTAATAACACCCTTCTACACCCATTGTTAATTTGAGGATTATTCCTCAGTGGTTTCGACGATCGTTGTTTCGATGTAATCGATTTCTTCGTCATCATACTCGTCGTCGTCACCGCACTTGTTTGCGACAGCTTTCGCTAGTCCTACAAGAGCGATACCTCCTAAGATTGCAATTCCGATCTTCCAATTACTCTTTACAAAGTTCAATACGTTCCCCATGATTTTATTCTCCTTTCAAATATGTTTAATAGGTTTCATTATAACAGATGTTTTTTTCGCGAATTAATCTGAAAAATACGTTGGTTCGCTATCAATTACTAAACATGGCGTTCCATGTTGTGTTAGTTGAGATGAGAATTTTATATCTATTTGTCCTTTACTAATATCCCACCCCCAATATTCTCCTATAGACGTCTCTGGTAAACCTAATTCATAATATAATTCGTTCAATTTAACGAATCCATCGGACAATAAAAGCTCGTTTAGATTATTTCTTACCCTACGTATATTCTCTATATCGCTCTTAAAATATCGTCCTGATGTTCTCTCATAACAAAGCGTATCTCCCCTACCTGTGATAGTTATCTCGCTAACATCTACCGGGTGTTTCTTTATTTCTTCTTCGTAAACCTCGTCTTCAATCTTCTTAGCTTTCTTTTCCCCTACTACCTCAACAACTTTATTCTGGTACTCTTTTAGAGTTGTCTCTGCGAGAGTGTACATACTAGCTAATGCTGCATTACGCTTTAGATTAAGGGAATTACCATAGAATATACAAGCAAGCGTCACACCACCCATTATCATAGTTGGAATATAACAATGCCAAGTGATCTTTATAACCTCTTTTTTTGATAATAAAGGTTTGCTAGTTAGTACGCGATAATTATAACCAGAATATTTTCTGCGGACCTCCTCCTCAATTAACAATAGAGCTTTAGGTGTGGCTTTTATTCCAAGTATAGCTGTAGATACCGCACCTGCACCACCAAGAGCGGCCATGATAGTTGGTGAGTTTTTAACAAGAAATCGTCCGATAACCTTAATTAATGGTTTTGGCATGACCTCATCCCTTCCAAGAATTTTCTTTATTTCTTGGTTTTAATAATGTTAATAACAGCCTTTACTATAGTAACAGTGCCTACAGTAGCGGTAATACCAAGAATCAACGAACCAACTCTTCCAAACTGAATCATTCTAAAACCTCCTTTCTAGAAAAAATAAAAAGAAGATATGTCGGAATCGAACCGACTATAAATAAACACCATATATATCTTCTATTATACCAGATGTTTTTTTCGCGAGGAAAAAAGGGAAGCCTAAGCTCCCTTTTTCAAAAAAGTTTCAATTTTCGAATTACCTGCTTTAATTAATTCAGTTATTCCGTTACCAATTATGACACAACCAATTACACTAATAGCCATCCCTAAAAGTTCCCGGTTACTAAATACTATTTTTGCATAGTTTCCCATTATTATCCACTCCTTTCATTATAAGGAGTGTTTTTTTCGCGAATAGAAAAAAGAAAGGGACCTAAGTCCCTGTAATTAACTCTCATTTATTTTTTTACTAGAGTTAATTTTTTGTTTCTTAAATCCTTTTCTTTTTTTAATTCTTCAGTATCAATTCCGAATTCAGCTTTTACCATCTCAGTTAATGTGTCAGTCACGTCCTTAATACCATCTATTCTTCCTCGATAATATTGACTTTTGCTATAGCAAAATCCAACAAACCCCAGATAACCCAGTGCCAATGCGTGAAACATAATTTTCCCTCCCATGATACTTCTCCTTTCAAGAATTTATTTCATTATATGATATGATTTTACCGCGAGAAAAAAAAAGAGAGAGCCGAAGCTCTCTTAAACCAATGCTACACTATCATTCAATATTAAACATACATATTTATCTGCCTCAGCAAATTCCTTAAATATTGCAAACATCGAATCGTTATTAGCGTTTAAATCAAGAAGCTCTTTAACTCTCTCTAACGTCATAAATGTTTCTGGCTGGTTAGCATCCCAAGTGATAGCGTTCAACCCACTTGAATTAACAAGATTAAGTCCTTTACCATGCTTAATTTTCACGATTAATCCTACAACACTAATCGTTACAACTGTTCCGATAATAATCTCTTTCTTGTGATTTTTGATGAATTTTTTGATATCCATTTAGTATCTCCTCCTCCAAAATTTTATTTCATTATATGATATGATTTTACCGCGAGAAAAAAAAAGAGAGAGAGCAATAAAGCTCTCTAGAGGTTCTTAATTTTATCCCAGTTATCCATGATACCTAGAACGCTACCAACAGCCCCACAAGTTCCGAATATAGCTAATCCGCCAATTATCCCTTGTTTAAAGCTTCCTTGGCTTAATCCAACGATAGCAGCTAATACGATAACCCATTCCTGGCTCATTTGTATTTTCGCTCCGTTCATAAACACGTGACCGATAAAATTGATCTTCTCTAATTTATTCATTACGATATCTCATAGGAATATCCTGTTGTTCTGGGTGATTTTTCTCAGTCCATATAGCAAAAGCTATATTCCACATAGCAGCCCTTAAATGAGGTTCATCCTTCATCCCACGTAGATAACAAGATAAATGGCGTACGGCACTGTCTATCAAGCTATGTACAGGTATTCCCTTCTCGCAGTTACGCTCCCCATATTTGAGAGCGCCCTCCTCACAATGTAGGGCTAACTCATGAATAGCATCCCAGGGAATAAGATCATACCGACCCTTTCCTTTATGCAAATCTCTTACCGCACCAGTCTCATATTCATGGCGTTCTCCACTATCTTTTATCATTACACTCCTCCATCTTCGGTAATATTTGATAGAATAAGTTTAAGGTTGAAACAAGATGCTCATCTATTAATTCGTCTAAAGAAGTAAAATCTGGGGTGTAAAACATATGCTGATTTCTTAATAATTCGGCAAACAATAAAGATAAATATGTTAACTCAGCTGATTCTTTTGCCAGTAGTCTAAGTTTTTCTTCCATGTAAACACCTCCAATATAGTAGGAAAAAAGGGGAAGGCATGTTTTACACACGCCCTCTAAGTACAAACCCTAAAGCTTTACTAGTTATGATGTTAACCCTCTCGTATCCGAGGATCATACCAATTCCAATCAGATTAGTCATTACAATGGCAATCGTGTCCGGTTTTACTTTTCGATTTTTAATTTCATTATTCATCTTATGTAACCGTTCTAGATTGTTCAATCTAATTAAATATTCTGATGTGGTTGCTTCGATTCCTCGCATCTCGTCTAAGATTAAATCGATCTCCTTCTCAAGTTTAGATCTTCTGTCCTTTTTGGTGAGTTTCAAATTTACCTTCTCCTTTCAAAATTTTATGTCTTTTCATTATAACATACGTTATTTACGCGATTTTTCATCAAAAATAACCCGTTTTTAGGCCAAATTGAAATAGAGACGTCTAGAAGCGTTTCTAAGCAATTTTACCCTTTCTGACATATGATAGGTATAGGACAGTATTAAAAACCCTTGAGAAGCGATTCTGATAGGAGTTTTTTCTTGAACCCCTTGAAAAAGTTGATTATTTTCCTATAGCTTGAGCGTCTATGTAAGATTCACCCAAAATAAATGCAGTTACAACTCCGGTGATCCACATATATGCTTGTTGATCGACCCCAAGACCTAAACCTTCATTACAAATAATAAACAGAGCAGTAAAGAACGCGGCTAGAAACTTCCTTGATTTAAGCCTGTCAATAAAAGATCTTTGCATTAATAATTTTCCTCCTTTTCAAATCCGTATGCTATAGCGAAATTATGTAACATGGCTGCCATGGCTTCTCTAGTTGTGAAGCCTTGCCAGTCATAATTACCTAGACCGTCGCCGTTGATAATCCCTTTTGCTTTAGCCCATTCGGTATGTTCTTTTGCCCAAGAACTAGGATTATCGCCAGTTTTTTCATTCATAGCTGGACCCTCCAATCTAGATTTAAATAATAACCAAGCAAATTCGTTCGTAAGAGGAGCTGGGCACAGCTTGCCGGTCACATCATAGTGCCTGATCACGTTGTCAACTGGTATGCCATACTCAGTCATAAGCTGCCGTACCAGCTGGACAGTCATCTCAATAGTCACATCATCAAAATACCAGTTGCCCTGGGCGTCCTTGTGGCAACACATCTCAACGCCGATACTGTTGGAGTTGCGGCAGGCGGGATGCTTGTATACCTTGGCCCCACAATGCCAAGCTCTGTGTTTGGGATCAACGCTCTGATAGATGGCCCCACCCTCAGACTTATGCCCGACAAAAAAATGAGCGGAAGCCTGGAGCCCCGCTGATCGTTGGAAATATAATGCGTTTTCTCGGGCCGATCCGGTTGCGCCAACGTAATGGATGACTATGTACTCAATGGTGCGGTCGGCCTGGTTGGCATAGTTGCTGGGGTTGCATGGATAGTCCCGGTTAATCATCATCGGCGTCCACCCCCTCGGGAGCATCATCGCCGAAGCCCCTGTCATCGTCATCTATATACATGGTATCCCTCCTTATAGGTCCCGCTTAACCACTTTCTCAGGCGGGTTCTTGGTTTTGGTGTTGCGAATCGAGGCGAGCATCCATAACTCGCCGGTGGTGAAGGCGAACCAGGCCCCGATCAAGTAGCGCGGCTCCTGGCCCTTGAGCCAGAACAAATACAGTATTGCCAGGGTGAACAGGATATTGAGAATGATCACCATGGTCACAATAAATTTAGAAAAAGCCCTCAATGACAATCACCTCTAATCTCATCTATCCGCTTGTGGGCTTGCTTACTGCTCTCCTCGACTCTTATCACGCGCTCCGCCAACTCTCCGACCCGATGTTCCTGGGCCTTGAGGTCAATCTTAATGTCATCCACCCCGGCTCTGATATAGCTGATATTGGCTTTGAGCTCCCCGTTCTGGAGGCCTTCGTCCTCGCACTGCTTTTTAACGCCTCGCTGATAACCTATAAAACCGAACGCGATGGAACACACCGTTGCGATGGCCCCCAGTGTGATAGATTCCATTTCTCACGCCCCTCTCATAGTGATGTGTATCTCAAGCGGCCTGGCCGCGATTGCAAAAAAGGTAGGCCCGCCGGAGCGGGCCATGAAAACGATAAAAGCTACGAGCCTAAGTCAATGACGACAAAGGCACTATTATGATGTTGGGTGAGTGTTCGGCAGCGCAAGTCATGGACCACCCCCTAACCGATAGACTTTTATGCCGTAAATTCCACCAGTAGCGCCATTCGCAGCCCCTCCACAGCCGCACCGCTATAGTGCATATATAGGTTTGATCCTGTCAGGTAGTAATTGGCCCCCAGGTCGGTGTTTAGCGAGCCGCCTTTCCAGCTGGACACTGCCATCCCCACGGTCTTAGCGGGCACCGTGCCGTTCATTTCCAGCGTTTTGTTGGTCGGGTTATACCACATCAACGGCATTTTCAACAATTTGCCGCTGGAGTCCTTAAAGGTCAGATGACTGGACAGCGACACCGGCAGCAGCTGCACTCCGTCGGTCACGTTCATCGCCTTGTTATTGGCGACATCGCTGGTACTGTTAGGCCCGAACCCAAAAACCAGGACGTCGCCATTATCCAGCGCCCCTACATACCCTTGATACAGACAATTGGTAGACTCCCACGCCATAAAAAACCATGTGGTGTCGGCTATACAGTAGAGGCCGGTGGTGTTGCCGGTGCGACGGTCCGCAAAAATCACCTCGTTGGTGACGGTCTCCGCGCTGGTCCAGGCGCCGCCGTAGGACATGCTGAAAACATTGTCGTCGACCTTGATTTTGATGACCTTACTGGTCAACGGCGTCGAGAAAATCAGGCAGTCGGCATCCTCATATAGAACCGACGTTATCAGGCTCTTGGCATTTAATGCCCCTTTGAGGGTTGTTATCGGGGTGCCGGCATAGTCTATCGTTGTCAGTGTTGCGGCCATTTTTTAACCTCCTATTCATTCAGGTTCTGCTATCGTACTGATGGCGTAATCTTCCCAGGCCAGGAACTGCTTGTCGGTCAAGGCCAGGAACTGCTTGTCGGGCAAGATCAGGAACGCAAACTCCGAACCACCTCCGCCAACGGCAACTATTGGGTTTGGTCGCGGAAAACCTTGCCCGCGATGAGCAACTGGATACCTGAACCCAATATTCATTAATAGTCACCACCTATAACCGTAACCATTAATCCTGCGGCTATCGTCGTACCCACAACCGCGTACAACTTGTATCCTGCCGGTAGCACCAGTGCTGAATCGGGGGCAGTTAGTATACTAATAGCATCAACCCCAGCAACCTCAGAAATGGTATTCTCTGCCGCAGTAACATCTTTGTAAAGCGCATTATTGGTTGGGATAGTCGGGTCAGCACCATTATTGATAAAGATACGCAGGGCCGTTGCTACGTTCGTCCCTAAGTGCATGGCCTGGATTTCGTCAACCCTGGCCCCGTTAGCCCCGGCGGTAAATAAAAGGACAGCTCCCGATGAGCTGCCATCATGGTTTTTTGCCGCTGTCGCATCTGCTGTTGTCACCTTATTATGCCCCACATTTGGGGTTAGCGGAAATATCGGAGTAGTATTTGCTGCCATCTAAAAACCTCCCCATGCGTTATTGTAAAGATAGAGGGCATCTCCAACCCCGCCGCCGCCGGGGCTTGCCGAAGGCGTTGCCCACTTGACTCCTAGTGCTTGCGCCGCATCAGCGGTTAAAACCTGACCATCGGTGCCGACTGGCAACCTTGCATCAGCGGAGCCATAGGCGAGCAGGTCGCCCTTGGTTGTCAGTACGCCATCAGCCTGCCCTACCTCAGCCCATACCGGACCTGTAGCGTTGGTACACTTATACAGCGCACCGGTGTCCGCTTGCAGCACCACTTGCCCCAGCAGCGGTACATAAGCCGCTTTAGCATCCGCATCAGCCACTACCTTGATGCCAGGATGGGCCTGTATTACATCCAGTATAGTATTGAGTTCCGTACCCCATGTACCGCTTGATCCACCAACTGTCGGTTTGGCCCAATCAAAATCAGCCAACACATATCACCTCCCCTGTGTAGTCGCTGGCCAGCGTAATCATCACCTTGTTGCTGTCCAGACTATGCTCTATAGATGATGGAGCCAGTACCGTATACGGCAATATGCCGCCATAAGCCCCGGCCCCATATAGACCAGCACCATAATCAGATACCGCTGATCCCTGCACCTGTACCATTGGTCTCAAACCTAAGTTATGATTAACTACGATATTAGCGACATTATTAAACGTCTGTCGTACTATCTTAGCAAAAAGCAAGGCGGCAATAATCGCATCAACTTCGGCCTCGGTGTAGTACCTGGTATCCAGTTGTCCTGCGTTTAACTCGGCTTCAGTATAATATCGTCCATCATGATCTGCGCTGGCCTTGTGCGCAGTCAGGTCAACCTGTGGATTGTTGACCGTGGGGGCTGGTGCGCCGGTGCCGCTAGATACCCCGCTGACCACTACCCCCTCGGTCTGATTAAGTGACCGTTGCCTAAGTATCCGGTCAGTCTGTTTTTTAACTGTTTCCGCGATGTTTGGCATATCCTACCTCCTATGCTGATGCGAACCAGTAGCATTGTATC
>Ga0209408_1000287_pt1 | contig 40814 bp, 39 predicted proteins | sample AD_UKC107_MetaG_FD_184422 | JGI IMG/M metagenome (GOLD analysis project Ga0209408, IMG submission 184422) | Active sludge microbial communities of municipal wastewater-treating anaerobic digesters from Hong Kong - AD_UKC107_MetaG (SPAdes)... | ecosystem: Engineered > Bioreactor > Anaerobic >... | reverse complement strand
TCATCCAAAGCCACATTCAGGGCGTGGATATCTTTCTCGGTTGCCTCATTCGGAACTGCTTCTGACATAGTTAATTAATGCTTTTTGTTTGTTTAAAGAGTTTGTTTGATAAGGTATTATATGACATTTTCTGGTTAAGATATACAGTCACTCATGGGAAAAATATTTTTTGATACAATGACAAAGCAAGATTTGGATGCGGTTCATCAAATTGAAATAAATAATTATCCGGTTCCCTGGAGCCAAAAAATCATGCTCGATTGTTTACTTGCCGGTTATCATTCCATTGTCGTAAAAAATCAAAATAACGACATTATCGGTTATTCTTTTTTAATGTCGGGTTATGAGGATTCTCACCTGCTCAACATGTGTATCGACAGAGAATATCAAGGTAAGGGTTTAGGGAGAAAGCTGCTGCAATACATGGAAAATATCTGCATCTACAGCCAATCCAAAGAGTTCATTCTCGAAGTCAGAGAATCAAATCCGGTGGCTCAAAACCTCTACCAGTCATTCGGGTTTAAAAAAATTGGTATTCGTAAAGACTATTACAGAACCATCAATGGTAGAGAAAATGCGATAGTAATGATAAAAAAATTAAAAAAAGAATCATAATTCATCACTTTTTGAACATAAATAAATCTTTTCATTTAGCTAATATCTGAACAAATATATTTGAAGGTTCAGAATTATGGCATTACAAAAAGGCAATTTCGCTGACAGTATCACTGCAAAACTTGTTGTTATCATAAGCTTGATTCTGCTCATACAGATTCCGATGCTTTTTGTACGAGGATTAATCAATGAACGCCAGCAAATGGAGTATGACGCCCAAAAAGAGATCCATCAGCGCTGGGGAGCAAAGCAATATATCGGTTCACCTGTTGTGAATATTTACTCACCCAAACAGAACATCATCACTCGGGATGGAACATCACAATCTACTTCTGTTCTACAACATTCGATTATTGGAACAAAAACAGACATGAATGTTGAGATGGATGTTAGCAAAAGGTATTTGGGAATCTATGAAACCGCTGTTTACAATGCAAAAATACATATTCAAGGTCTGCTTGAATATCAACCTGATTTGGCAATAGCAAATTCTGATAAAGCTTTTCTTTTCATACCATTGAAACATGTTAGTTCTCTGAAAAGTATTGAAAATATTTCAATCAACAAACAGAAAGTGAACTATTTCCCCTATGAAGCCAGACTCCATTCCCTAGCAGGCATTGAAATCCCAATTGAAAACTTTACAACCCAAAAACCATTACAATTTGTTATTGACTTGGCTATTTCGGGTTCTGATGAACTGGAGTTTCTTCCACTATCCGCTCAGAATAATGTGATGATTCAATCCAATTGGAATTCTCCTTCATTCACCGGAAATGTTCTCCCCGATGAAAGGAGTATTTCTGACAACGGCTTTATTGCAAAGTGGCAAGTTAATAACCTGATTCGGAGTTTGTCTGAGAACTCAACAGGAAACAACCTGAATCATTACAACAACGGAAAATCATTCGCCGTAAAAACCATCATTCCGGCAAATGTTTATCAGGTTAATGAACGAACTGTAAAATACAGCTTTTTAATTGTGGTGCTGGTGTTTGCCGGATTTTTCCTGGCTGAATTGTTTTTTAAACTGAGATTACACCCCTTCCAGTATTTACTCATAGGAATTTCTCTTTCCGCTTTTTATACCTTATTGTTGTCTCTATCTGAATACATACGATTTAACTTCGCTTATCTGATAGCATCCGGGGCTGTAATTTTGTCAATCGCAGGCTACTGCTCGGTCGTTTTACAACAAAGAATTCGAGGTATTAATACAGGGATATTGTTTGCAGTATTATTCTCGTTTATCTATGTGATGGTGAAAGCGCAGGAAGCATCTTTGTTGATGGGCTCTATCAGCATCTGGTTTATACTCGCACTGATAATGTACATGACTCGAAAAATTGATTGGTATTCAGTATATACATCTAGTCCCAGGAATGACTAGTTGCTATCAAACTCAACCAATTCCGAAGTAATGTTAAAGTATAACCACCAGCCTTGGGTGATTCCATCGGGACCTAAATCCATATCATTTAACGTTGGCGTTTTACAATTATTAGGGTGACCCGGTAAAATTTCTGCCAGAGTCAAATTCAAAGGATTGCCGTTGACATGAACAGTAAAATTAAATGCTTCTGCATCAGCTTGACTAACAAAACCTCGGATTAATCCCGGGCTCATTGTCAAACCCCCCTCATATTTCTCAGCTTGTTGATACCCACTTAATGGGAGTGTCGCTCCGTTAAGCAAGTTCAAAGTAAAATTTTGTGGCTCGGAAACATAACAGGGGGCTGAAATTGTATTAATTGGTGGCGAATATCCGGCCGGAGATTCTGTCCCAGGAATCGCGTTTAAACAGTCATTAATTTGGCTTGGAACTGTTGATATAAAAGTGGGAGAGGCCCCAACTTCCGGCTCACATGCAGCGCTATGCAAAGGATAAGGGCAGTCTGAGTCAATAACCGAAGCTATTAAATCTCTGCCTGTAATATAATCCGGTTGATCAGTATAAAATTGTGTAATAACACTATCATCAATAAACCCATCTCCATCGCCATCATTATTCATTGAGTCATTTATGGTGTTGTTAAGATAGTTTGTCCCATCTACACAAAAAACATAATCTACATATGGATGAGGATCAACTAAGTTAATAGTCGAGATACGCGTGGCAATATTTTGCTCAAATTCATTTTTGAAGATATTTTGAGCGTTTGCTGTTATCCCGAAAAATAGCAAGATAAGAATTATTCTCTTCATTGAATTACACCCCCAGTGAACACTTTTTCAACACAATAATAGCACAAATTAACAGTGTGGCTTCTAGGTATAAATACTTTTTATGTCGTTTTTTCCAATAAACAAACAGCCTGAACTGCTATTCCCTCTTCGCGACCACAAAAGCCCAGTTTTTCTGTTGTTGTGGCTTTGATGCTGATTTGTTTATGATTGATACCTAGAATTTCAGAAAGATTAGTTTGGATGGATGAAATGTAAGGTTTGATTTTAGGCTTTTCACAGATAATTGTCGTGTCAATATTTCCTATTTGATAACCTTTTTCCAGAATGAGATTGTGAATATGTTTCAAAAAAACATCGCTATTACAATCTTTCCATTGGTTATCACTTGGAGGAAACAAATGGCCAATATCGCCGAGTGCCAATGCTCCGAGTAGTGCATCACAAATGGCGTGTATCAATACATCGCCATCAGAATGAGCTTTAAAAGACTTGTGAAAAGGTATTTTGATTCCGCCCAAAATGAGATGGTCGCCTTCACAAAAAGCATGAACATCATAACCGCTACCAATTCTCATTGACCTTTCCTCAGAATAAATGATGCCAGCAATAAATCATCTGCATAGGTAATTTTGAAATTATCAGAGCGACCTTTTACCAATAAGGGTCTGATTCCAGCTTGTTCAAAAGCAGAGGCTTCATCGGTGGTCAGTTCGATATCCGCTTTTTTCAAAACATCAACCAATTGACCATAAGGAAACATTTGTGGTGTTAGAGCCGAATACAAATTATCTCGATTGATAGTTTTATCGGCATTTTTACCGTCTTTACTGAACTTTATCGTATCAGTGATTGGTTTAACCAGCAATCCGCCCTGGTTTTGTTGTTTGCATGACTGAATCAGCTTTTTAATGTCGCTCTTCTTTACACACACGCGAGCGGCATCATGAACTAAAATCCAGCTATTGTCTGTTACTAATGGCTCCAGAATTTGTAATCCATGTAAAACCGAACTGAGCCTGGATGAACCACCGGTTGCATACATTAATGGTTTGGATGCGGTGAGTTCAATATTTTTCCAAAGTGCTTGTTGTTTCGGCATCACCACGACAATGCCTTCGATTTCATCAATTTTGTCAAATGCATCTATGCTATGCTGGACAACCATTTTTCCGGCAATTTCTAGAAATTGCTTCGGTGTATCCGAAGCAAATCTTTGTCCTTTGCCTGCAGCTACAATTATTGCGTACATTTTGTTTGTTTCAATTCTTTTTTATCCGATGTTGTGTCTCTTTAAATCAGCTTCAACCATCATTTTGCACAATTCCTCGAGACTGCATTGAGGCTTCCAGCCCAATTTTTTTTCAGCTCTTGAATAATCTCCAATCAGCAAATCGACTTCTGCCGGGCGATAATAAGCTGAATTGATTTTAACAACTGTTTTGCCGCTTGATGTGTCGATTCCAACCTCATCAACTCCTTCACCTTTAAATTCAATTTCAATTCCCACATAAGCAAACGCCATTTGCACAAATTTTCTGACCGTTTCTGTGCGATTCGTCGCCAGCACATAATTATCCGGATTCTCTGCTTGTAACATCAAATACATACCTTCCACATAATCTTTGGCATATCCCCAGTCTCTTCTGGCATCAAGATTTCCAAGCTGTAAAAAGTCTTGTATTCCGGCTTTGATTCGGGCAACCGCATTGGTAATTTTTCGGGTTACAAACTCAGTTCCTCTAAGCGGGCTTTCATGGTTGAATAAAATGCCACTACAAGCAAAGATATCGTAAGATTCCCGATAATTAACCACCGACCAATGAGCAAATAATTTAGCTGTACCATAAGGGCTGCGAGGATAAAAAGGCGTGTCTTCATTTTGCGGAACAGCTTGAACTTTTCCAAACATTTCCGAAGTGCTCGCCTGATAAAATTTGATATTTGTATCAACCAAGCGAATGGCTTCCAGCAAATGCAAACAACCCAAACCGGTAATTTGCGCTGTCGCAATGGGTTGATCAAATGAGACACCAACAAAACTTTGAGCAGCTAAATTATAGATTTCAGCGGGTCTGATATCAGACACCATTTTGATGCAATTTGCCTGATCGGTGAGATCAAATTCCACCAAGTGAAGTTTCGAGTCATTGGCAATCCCAAGCTCTTCTATTCTCCAGAAATTAGCTGTGGAAGTCCGCCGATAGGTTCCATAAACTTCATAACCTTTTTCTAAAAGTAACTGAGATAAATAAGCACCATCCTGCCCTGTTATTCCTGTAACTATCGCTTTTTTCACTTTTTGAATCAAACTTCACCGCTAAAACAACCCTCATTTTAGCATTGTTTTTATGATTTAAACTGAATTTGTTATTAAATCGCTCTGATTGTTTTTCTTTTTAAGGTTGTTTCTAGATAATAGTTCTAAATCATTGCTTTCTTTGCTAAAATCTGCCAAATCTCGATAAAAATAATGCCAATTATGAAAAGCTACACTAAAAAAATTATAATTTCCATGTTCTGTGCAGGACTTGTGTCTGTTTCCGGAGCCTCAGACTCAGATTCGGAATTTGAAAACAAAGCATTGGATCAAATCAATGTTTCATATAGTGGTGATGACAGTCGTATCGGAATCGGCATCACCGAAGATGGTGATTTTATTGGTGAGTTTTTAAAGTCATTCAATAACAGCTATCGAAACAATTTTATGGCTCAGGGCTGGTATTCCGACGGCGCCGGCGGGCTTGAATTGGATTATCACTGGATTCCTGGCAATCCTAGTGAACAGGATTTGATTGATAATCACGAAAACCTAAAAATCAACAAATTGTTTTTAGCAATCGATCAGAATACTTATGATGATAAAAAACTCAGTTTAGGTTTTGGACAAGAAAAACAGGATAAATTCTGGAACTTCAATCTCAGCAAAGCTTTAACCGGCGAAAGGTTATCTAATGAGACATCAACATTTAATTATAACGTCTTATACGGAAGTATAGACGGGCTTGACTATATGCAGGATCAAACTATAGAAACCATCACTCGCACCTATGAACAGGCTTATGACTGGGGAGTTGGTGGTCGAATTGGTAAATATTTTGATTCCAATTTAGTTCGTTTAACCGGCGGTTTGGATTACGAAAAAGGTGATTACAACTCCGATCAACTGACGGCAAGTGTTGATTTGGAGAAATACTTCAAAAATACAGGACACTCTTTGGCGTTAAGCCTCAGACAATTGAGCAAAGATGGCGATTTTGAACTGGATAAAGACGACACTCGTGCTTATTTGATGTACCGTTATGATTTTGGCAATACCTATCAGCCAACGGAAAAATACGAAGAAGTTAAAGTTGTTGATGAAGAAGCACTTGCCAGATTAAAAGAAGAAAGACGCATCGTTGTTCAGAATGAAATCAATTTATCAACCATGGCTTTCTTTGATTTGAATTCATCAATTCTACGTAAAGATACCAAAGAAAAGCTGGTAAACTTAATTGAACAAATCAAACAAGAGACTCTTGGTTCAAAAATCAACATCGTTGGACACACATGTTCTATAGGAACTGAAAAATATAATCAATGGTTGTCTGAAAGAAGAGCAAAGGCAGCACATGACTTTTTTATGACGCAAGGACTTGATGCGGAATTGCTTCTTTCATCCGGTAAAGGTGAAACAGAGCCTGCTTTCGACAATGAAAATCCTGAAGAGCAACCAAAAAACAGAAGGGTTACGGTGAGCTTCCTCAGCCTTGAAAAAGAATTTAAAGAAGCCGAAATTCCGGCAGAAGATGTTCCGGTTAAGTGGGTGAAAACTCCTGTTAAAATTGCTCCTTCTTGGTTATCACGAGCATTGAAAAACCCAATCAAACACAAACGTGAAGTCGATGTTTATCGTTTCGAAACTCAGGAACAAATTGAAACATTAGGCGATATCGTCTATCTCAATCAGCTTCCACTGGCGGCGGATGATGGTTTGACTGTTTTCCGTAATTCGGGTGCAACCTTGATTGACATTCTGGATAATGATTCTGATCCTGACAATGACACTTTGACAGTAACAAATGTAATTCAACCTGCAAACGGAACTGTAGTCAATAACGGAACATCTCTGACTTATACACCAAATAATGGCTATGTTGGTATCGATACTTTCCAATACACAGTTGATGATGGTAATGGTGGACAAGCAACTGCAACCGTTTCAGTTGAGGTTTTAAATAATGCTCCGGTCGCTGTTGATGATACAGCAATTGCGGTTGGCTCTGAACAATTAATTATAGACATTTTATCCAATGATTCTGATAGTGATGGTAACTCATTAACCACAGAATCCGTCTCTCACCCAACAAATGGTATTGTTGTTATCAATCCTGATGGTTCTGTAACCTATCAGGCTAATGAAGACTTTGTCGGCACAGATACATTCACTTATATAGTTGCTGATGAAGATGGAACGACTGCAAGTGCCACAGTGACAGTAACTGTTGAATCTGATAATAATGCACCTGCAGCTATCGATGACCTCTATCTGGTTTCCTGGGGCGGTTCACTGGATTTCAATCCTATGGAAAATGACAGCGATGCGGATGGCGATGCAATTAGCTTGGTTTCAGTCGATACTTCAACATTAAATGGAACTCTAGTTGTTCATGAAGATGGTAGTATGAGTTATCAAGCACCGGGATACTTTAGTGGCAATGACATTTTTACATACACAATTGTTGATAGTAACGGAGCTACTTCAACGGCTACAGTGACAATGTGTGTCGGTGACTAAGTCATGGATGATGCTTTTCTTAAACTGAAAACAAAATACCAATCCACATTTCCGGCGAAAGCCACCGAAATAAAAACAGCATGGGAAGAAAAGGATTTCTCCCGTTTGGGTGCCGCCTTACATAAGCTAAAAGGCTCAAGCGGAAGTTATGGGTTTAATGAACTCAGCTCTCTGTGTGAACAGGCTCAAAGTTTAATTCATAACGAATTACCTGATAACACGGAGAACATTACTGTCGTTCTCAATAAAATTTTTCAAATTTTAATATAGCCAATCGAAGCTCTGAAATTGTAAAAGACTGATAATTGATTATTCAACATATTGAATAATTCGTCTTTTCAGCATACTATCTCAAGTATCTTACTACTTTGGTATCTGTTATGTTCCGAAAAATTTTATTGAGTTTCATTGCTGCCGCTTTATTATCTTCCTGTGCAACATCTCCAATGGGAAGAAAGCAATTCATCCTCATTGGCGACGCTGAAATGAATCAGATGGGTGTTACCTCATTTCAAAAAATGAAAACATCTTCAAAAATTTCTACAAATCAGCAAGCACAAAGATATGTCCAATGTGTATCTCAAGCAATAATCAACGAGCTTCCGGATTCATGGAAACAACAAGCATGGGAAACAGTTGTATTCGAAGATAACAGCGCTAATGCTTTTGCACTTCCCGGTGGAAAAATCGGAGTGCATACCGGATTACTCAATGTTGCAAAAAACCAAGATCAACTGGCAACAGTTATCGGTCATGAGGTTGCCCATGTGCTTTCTCGTCATGGAGCAGAACGAGTTTCTCAACAAATTGGATTAGAGTTGGCATTGCAAACAACCGATGCCATCAGTAGAAACAAAATGGACAATCAAGGAAATCAAAAAGCATTGATGTCTGCATTAGGCTTGGGAGCTCAACTCGGAGTTTTGTTGCCATTTAGCCGAACTCATGAAAGTGAAGCCGATTTATTCGGAATTGATCTTATGGCAAAAGCCGGGTTTGATCCACGACAAAGTGTGAATTTATGGAAAAACATGGCTGCTGCATCAAGTTCCAGAGTCCCTCAATTTATGTCAACTCATCCGAATCCTGAGAAAAGGATTGAGAAGCTCTCGGCATACATGCCCAATGCTTTACAGTTGCAACAACAAGCATTGCAACAAGGCAAACGTCCTCGTTGCCAATAAAGCTTAAAGCCAGGTTTTAGATACAAAAACAGGCTGAATGTTATATAACAGACAGCCTGTTCACAGTGACTCCATTAAGATGATTGTTATTTCATAACTTTCTTAACGAAACCAATTACGATTAATAATACAATCGCTCCGATAGTTGCGTTCAGGATAGAACCAAGTAAACCTCCAGCGATTGAAACACCAAGTTTGCCCAGCAAAAATCCACCAACAAAAGCGCCTAGAATACCAATAACAATATTTGCTACCAATCCAAAACCCGAACCTTTCATCAAGGTTCCGGCAAGCCAACCGGCAACCGCACCTATCAGTAATGTAATTAATAAACTTTCAAGACTCATAAATTTTCCCCTTTGATTTAATTAGAACATCCAATATAACATGAATAACCTGTATTTTTTCATTGCGTATCAATTGTTTACATTAGGATTTTCTTACCTTGGAGAAAACTTTTAATACCTTATACTTTTTTGACCTGGTTTTCTGAAAATTTCGATGGTACTAGTATCTTTAAAATTTTTGGGGAAAAGAAATGAAAAAAATTATTATATTTTGTGTTTTATTGGGTCCTGTTTTTATTACAAAAGCAGTCACATTGACTGTTGGTCCCGGGAATGATTGCGGGTTTCCTAATATTCTTACAGCACTCAACTTCGCTGGTTCTGGTGATACAATCATGATTGCAGAAGGAACATATAGTGGAGTTGAAGCTAAATTATACATCGATAAAAGTTTAAATATTTGGGGTGGACTTGATAGCAACTGTCAGGTTTTTACCGCCAATCGCACTTACCTGCAATTAGATGATATAGGACCGGTTTTGGAAATTGATGTGAGTGGAGGCGAAACCGTCAGCATTTCAGGGTTGGATATTAGCGGAGCACAACACGATAACTTTAATGATTATGATGGTGGTATTTATGTTTATGGGAATGGAACGCTCAATATTGAAAACTCACATATCCACGACAACGAATCATTCTTTGGTGGTGGTATTAGTGTCCGATCAGGAGCTCAACTGAACCTGTCAGGCAATACTGAAATCTATCGCAACGCATCGAGTGATGGTGGTGGAATTTTCTGCGGTTCTTCCACAATTTCAGCCTACGATACGGTTATCGGAAAATTTGCTGATGGAATCGACAAGGGCAACACAGTTGCCGGTGAAAATGGTCAAGGTGGTGGAATCAGTGCTTTATCTTGTACAATCAGCTTGGGAAATACATTAAATGGTAATGGACCTGTTGATATCAGCTATAACAAGAGTTCCAATGGTGCTGGAATCTATGCTCATAACAGTATATTGACCTTTCATCATGAAGGTAGTCGTTTGAGTTTTAATGAACTTGCAAATGTTAGCGGTGACGGAAACAGTTTATTATTATCGGGTACAACATTTGCCCAACTGAGTGATTTAGAAATCAGTGATAATAAATTCACATCAGTAATCTCTGTTCAAGATACCGCAAGTTTTGTATTAGGGTCGGTCTGTGCAAATCCTCCGTGTACTAAAATCATGAGAAACACCGGTTCAATTTTCAGATTCACCGGCGGTTCATCAGGTACAGTGCATAAAACTTTGGTAGTCGATAACACAAACAGCAGTATAGTCGATGTCGTTGGTCAGACTTCTGTCCAGGTTGATATAGATAATTCTGTATTTGCAAACAACACTCTCAATACCAACTCTTCAGGATTGATTTTTTCCAACTTTGCCGGAACAATAAATTTAAACAATGTGACCCTTGCTCACAACAATAATGACGAGGCCATTTTTTACACTTTGGGTAGTGGAGCCATCAATTTTGATGGCGGTATAATCTGGGGAAACACTGCAACCTCACTTTTACACTCAAATAATCAGGGAAATGTTGTTGTCGAAAATTCAGTGATTCAATATGATACTTTTGGAATGGTCAATACTATACAAGCTGATCCATTATTCGCCAATCCTGCCTCCGGAAATTTCCATATTCAAGGTGATTCTCCGGCGGTTGACCATTTTGTAGGCACTTTGGATTCCGATTTTGAAAATGATACCAGACCACAAGGTGCAATGGATGATGCCGGAGCCGATGAGTTTAAAGATTTAATTTTTGCAGATGGCTTTGAACTTTAAGAGTGATTGTTTTAACTATCGAAAGAAAATATAATCAAATACATTGATGAGTTAATGACATAATGTCTTCAGAAAATTCCAGAGAAAGCTTCGAGAAAGTAAAATTATGGTTCACAAAATTGGTGAACCATAATTCTGTGGAGCAGACCAAAGAAATAAATAACCTGCTTAAACAAGGAGTTCTCAATCAATCTCAGTCGGAATTACTGAGACAAATGCTTAATGCTGACAGCGAACCGGATTTAACAGAAAATATTCAATCTGTATCAAACAAAATAACTATAGATGAATCTATTGAAGATTCAGATTTATTAGAAAAACAAATCAATCAATATCGAGTCATTAAAGTTCTTGGTCTTGGAGGAATGGGGCAAGTTTATTTGGCGGAACGAAATGACGGAATGTTTGAACAAAAAGTCGCGCTTAAACTTCCAAACCATAACTTCAACGAAGAAATGAAACTTCGTTTTGAGAATGAACGCCAAATTCTCGCTCAATTGACTCATAACAATATCGCTCGATTATTGGATGGAGGAACAACTAAAGAAGGACGACCTTATCTGGCAATGGAATATATTGAAGGTCAAACAATTGATAAATATTGTGTTAAAAATATACCTGACCTCAACGCCAGAATTGAGTTAATCATTCAAACCTGCAAAGCCGTAACCTTTGCTCATCAAAATTTAATCCTCCATCGGGATTTAAAACCGGCAAATATTTTGGTAACCGATGACGGAACAGTGAAATTACTAGATTTTGGAATTGCCAAATTATTTGATCCAGAGGATGAAATCAGAGCGAATCAAACCGCCACTCAAATCATGACCCGGAATTATGCCAGTCCGGAGCAAATTCAAGGCAAGCCCGTCAGTACACACAGTGATCTGTTTTCTTTAGCAATTATTGCCTATGAACTCATCACCGGATTTCATCCTTATCAACATGAAACACAACTGGAAAGGGAGCAAAAACTGGTTTCAGGAAAAGTCATGCGTGTAACTGAACGGACGGATTCCTCCAAAGCTGTTTTTCCGGAGTTATCGAAGATACAAACCACAAAAATTAAAGGTGATTTGGAAAACATCTTGCTCAAAGCCTTATCAATTGAGCCCGAAAAACGCTATACATCGGTTCAGGCTTTTGCTGATGATTTAAATAATTACTTGCAAAACAAACCTGTTTCAGCTCGTAAGCCAAGCCCAATTTATACATTCAGAAAACTGGTTCAAAGAAATAAAGCAACAGCCTTTTTAACAATAATCACACTTGGAGCATTAGTTTTTTCAACAATCTACTCGATAAATAAAGCCAATATAGCTGCGTTTCAAAAAAACATCGCCGAACTGGAGTCAGAGAAAGCCAATCATGTGTCCAATTTCCTTAAAAACCTCTTCAAAAAAGCCAAACCAATGAGCAACAGCACCCAATTAACAGCTCAGGATTTGTTATTTCAGGGTTTAAATGACATCGAAAATGAGGAGTTTACTGATTCAGAAGTTAAACAGGAATTATTGATTCTTATCCACAAAAGCCTTATATCACTGGGAAAGTTGCAAGAATCCGGCGACCTCATTGAAAAACATCTGCAAAATTGTATTCTCGAGGTTGGAGAGCAAAACAAATCATGCATCCAATTGTTACTGATAAAGTCAGACATCTTTCATAAACAACATCAATGGCAAAAATCATTAGACGTTACTAAAAAAGCCGAAGCCTTGGCTTTGAAAAGAAACCCGATAGACTCTGAAGAAATTGCTGAGATCTATGCCGATATGAATGCAAATTTAATTAATCTTGACCGAAAGAAGGAAGCCAGAGATTATATTTATAAGACTATTGTAATTGCAAAAAACACCAATCCACCCAATGATAAACTAACAATTCAAACAACTCACAATCTAGCTTTAAGTTATATCTTTGAGAAAGATTATGAAACTGCAAAAAAGTTAATTGACTCGATTCCTCAACACCTTGAGAAATTTGCCAAAAAAGATATCCCTTTATGGTTAGGTTCACATTATGGACTGAAAGCATTTTTCTTTTCAAAGCTTGGTGAATCCCATCAGAGTTTTGAATACAGACTCAAAAGAGTTGAATTAATGGAATCGAGTTATGAGCTACTGCCGATTAAACATGGCAGATATCTCAAATCTGCTGCCGATATGGCTCAAAGAGCCGGGGAAAGCATAATCGCAGACGAGCTTTACAGCAAATCATATCAGTTTTATGTAAATAGAGTATCGAATAGCCGTTATTATCAGTATGAAATTTTAACCTACCAAACACTGTTGAATTTATTATTAAATAACAATACAAGAGCACAAGAGCTTTTCAAAATAATAGAACAAGCAAGTCTAAATGATCCGGAATTAGATGGTTATGAACAAATTACTTATTATCATATTGCAAAGTTATTCATTAACCTGAGTCGCAATAAACCTATTGAACAATTACAATCACAATTTGAAATGCTTTATCAGGAACTGGAACCCAAGTTCGAACAATCTCCCACATACCAACTTTATATGGCTTTGATTGAAAGCAAAATTAAATTGCTGAATGGTGACAATACTTCAGCAAAGAATATTTTAGATACCATCAATCTCTTATTTATGAACTTTCCCAATGATAAATTAACCATTCGTAAAGCAATCAGAATCTTATCTGATTCGATTACAGGGGGACAATTAAACTAAATTTCTGAATATTCCTTTAACTGTGACTGCACAAAAGCTCTGGCAATTCTCAGTTCCCTCTTGATAGTGCTTTCTGAGGTGGAAAAACTTTCTGCCAGTTCAGGTAAAGTCAACCCTCCATAGAACTTCATCATCAGCATTTGCTCCAATCGAGAGTCTAACTCTGCTAGTTTTAACATTGCATTATCAATATCCAGAACATGGTTAAACTCCATTGGTACCGAAGCGCCTTCATCATAAAGACTGGTTAGAGTGACTTTTTTGAGATCGCCACCATGAATTTCACTGCTTTTTTTTCGTGCATAATCAATGACAAGTGAACGCATGATTTTCGACATGAGTGCGTAAAAATGACCTCTGGAGGAAAAGAAATCTTTTTTACTTTGATAAAACTTTAAAACAGACTCATTCACCAATGCAGAGGTATCCAATGTTTGGTGTCTTTTATTCCTATTCAGATTTGAACGAGCAATTTTTACTAATTCAGCATAGACTTCAGGAGAAATTTCCAGATTTTCCTTTTCGTTTAATTGTTGAGTGAAATTGTCTTGCATAGCAATCTTTGAAAATAGCCAATAAATTCTAATTCAGTAATATCATCTTGTCTATCTACGCACGTTAATTAGTACCAACATCGTTATACTTGCCGAAAAATATTGTGATGCAATTATCAACTATTACAATTCACTGTTAATTTTTCAGTCATGTTTATATGCTAGAATAGCACTTTATGAATAATCAAATCACTCAAATTCTTGCCAGTAAGGTTAACAGCAAAGACACTTTAGATCGTGTCTTTCATTTAATGTACCCTGAAATCAAGAAGCTGGCAAATTCACAATTAGCCCGTTTAAACAAGGGACAAACTATCACGCCCACTGTTTTGGTGAATGAGTGTTACATGAAACTGGCAAAACCGGGAGAAATGTCTTTTGAAAACCGTAAACATTTCATTTGTACCGTTGCCAGATGCATGCGCCAGTTCTTAGTTGATAATGTTCGTAAAAATGTTCGTTTAAAAAGAGCCGGTGAAATCAGCCAAGAGCCAATAACACAAGTGATGGGTGATAGTGATATCAATTTTAAACTTTTAGAAATTGATGAAATCATCTCAAAACTGCATTTGATTGACGAAGAAATGGCAGAACTTGCGGAGTTGAGATTCTTTTCAGGTCACAGCTTGCAAGAAATCGCTGATATTAACGAAGTTTCCAAAAGAACAATTATTCGTAAATGGAACATGACCAAATCTTTTATCATCACGCTTTCCAATGATATGAAAAAAGATGAACAGTAGTGATTCTTTGCAAAACTGGAAGAAGGCTAGAGAGCTTTTTGAACAATACATAGATCTCCCAAAAGATAAAGCAATCTCACAGATAACAAGTGACACTTCAATTGAAGAAATAGTCAAACCGATACTAATCAATTTGATTCAATCACAAAGTGATGAAGATACCTTAATCAACGAACCTGATTTGGTTTTTTTTCAAGTCGCTGGAGAAGAGTCAGAGGATTTAAGCGGAAAAAACATTGAAGAATATCACCTTATAAACCGAATCGGGCAAGGTGGAATGTCAAATGTTTACAAGGCGAAACGACGCAATAGTGATATTCAAAAATATGTAGCTTTAAAACTTCTGACCATTGTTGAAGGCGATATTTCTGATTCTCTGAGAGGAATGTTTGAAAGAGAGCAAATCACTCTTTCTAAACTCAGTCATCCAAACATAATATCTTTTCACCACGGCGGGATTAGTAAAAATGGCATTCCTTTTTTGGTCATGGACTACATTGAGGATGCCCAAACAATCAGCCAATATGTTGTTGATAAAAAACTATCAGAAAAGCAAATTCTCAGGCTTATTATCAAAGTGGCTCAGGCGGTTGATTATGCTCACCAGAACTTAATCACTCATAAAGATATTAAACCCAATAATATTTTAATAGATTCAATGGGAAATCCCAAAGTGGTCGATTTTGGCATTGCATCATTTGAACAATTGGATGATTTAGAGGATTCCGCATATACAAATAAAATTTTCACCCCTGATTATGCTTCTCCGGAACAAATTAATCACGAAAATATAACCTCTAATACCGATGTATTTTCTTTGGCAATTACATTACTCGAGTTATTGTCAGGAAATCAAAAACTATCAAACTCGGATTGTATCAACCCACAACAAAAATTCGACTCAGATATTTTTGAAAAAAAGACCGCTCAGACAATGACAAAACTAAGACTTAAAAAAGACCTTAGTTTGGTTCTACAAAAGGCACTAATGGTTGATAGTCGTAAAAGATATTCATCAATGGCGATGCTTGCTGATGACTTGAACGCTTATCTTGAGTTACGACCTGTTTCCGTTCGAAAGCAAAGCAATTTGTATCTTCTGACTAAATCAATAATCAGAAATCCGCTTTTAAGTTTTGTAGTTGCAACTTCAATCTTTTCATTAATCATCGGTATCAAAGTCATTGTTGAGGAAAAAAATAAAGCTCAACAAGAAGCACTCAAAGCTAATCAAGTGACCAACTTTTTGATTGATTCGATACAAATGAACGACCCTGACGTTACTAAAGGCAAAGAAGTTTCTGTGAAAGAACTTTTAATGAATGCCAAAGTTAAAATTCTGGAAACCTCATTTAATGATTCTGAATTGAGTTCTGCACTTGAACTAACCATCGGATCAGCTCTCTCAAAAATCGGGCAGTATAGTGAAGCCGAAAAATTATTAAGTAATTCCATAAAAAGTGATTCAGGCAATTATTCGGCACGGATGGAACTTGTTAGGCTGTTTTTGGAACAGCACGAATATAAAAAAGCCGAAGCCGAATTGAAATTTTTAAAAGGTCAAATCTCAAATTTGCAAATGAGTGAGCAGATTTTATTTTCTCAACTGAGTTCCTTGCTATCATATAAACAGGGAAATTTTGAAGAAGCAATTTCAAAGCTGAATACGGTTATTGGAAATAATTCTGCAACTCTGAAAGACAAAATCTCCAGCCGACTGGTTCTTGCAGAAATTTATGATGAATCCGGTGAAACACTCAAAGCTGTAGAAATCCTGAAAAAGGCTCTCGAAGAAAGCAATGATGCAAACACAGAAATTTCAACAACCAGCACTAATATTTTATACAAACTGGCAGCGGCATACGGAAATATGAGTCCATTGCCGGAACAAGAGTTGCATCGTATCCACAATAAAACGATAGAAATTCAAAAACAAATTTATGGTGATAATCATCCTTTAGTTGCAAAAACCTACCTCAACTATGGATTTTTCCTTCGCGTTTCCGGTCAGGTTGAAAAAGCTCGTGAATATGCTGAAATGGCTCGAAAAATTGCTGTTTCCAACTTTAGTGAACAACACATGTTGACTGCACACATTGACTTGTTGATGTCACAGTTGAGTTTTTTGAATGATGAAATGCAACAATCGATTGAGAAATTGGAAAATGTGGTTAAAAACTATGAACGCCATTATGGAATTAATCACTTTGAAACCAATCAAGTTAAGACCACTCTCGCCGGTTATTACATGAAAGCCAATCAGGGAAGCAAAGCTCTGGAAATGTTATTACCTTTATATGAATTGCAAAAACAACAATTTGGCGAGGATAATAAAGCCACAATTTATGCTCGAATGAATATTCTCAAGGCCTATAATTTGACAAAAGATTACTCAAAAGCTGTACAGGAAGGTGAGGAATTATTGGTTTTAAGCCGTGATAGTTTAGGTGATGAGCACATCCTCACAATTGGTGTAAAATTAACATTAGCGGAGAGTTATTTATTCAACAGTCAAAAAATACAAGCGAATGAAATGTGCAAGCATTTGCTGGAAATTGAATTGATACAGAATAATAGTCGGTACACGGAAAAAGTTCTGAGCCTGCAACAACAGGCTCAGGAAGAATAATTATCTGCGTGTTAAGTGAAAAACAGCTCTTAACATTCTGCGAATGGGTTCCGGTAACTCTGCCACATCGAATGATTCATCATTGACATTGACAGTTCCAGAGATCTGTGGTTCTTCACCTTCTTGAACAATCACTTGCAAACCTTCAAAACTCAAATTCGCTGAGTTAGCAGGATTCGAGAAAACCAAATTACCATCTGATGATGTTGTTAAACCTCCTTCACCTCTTTCAATCACTTTTGAAAGAGTTCCTGAGATAGTAACATCGCCACTATCAGGCATCGGATGGAAATTTGAAAACTCCGCCAACTCTGTTCCGGTGAACTCCATATCTTCTCTACGTCCGCTGTTTGTGACCGTATATGATCCCTGAAAGTCATCGACAATCGTCGTCATTCGAGTGATATCAAATCCCGCTTGAGAGGTTCCAAAAAATGTAAAAACTGCAAAAAGTGCAACGATGAATTTGTAATAGATTTTTTTCATTATTAACTCCAAATATTGATTAAGCAAGAAACCATGGTTTCCTAATCTAACGAAAAGAAGTTAATTCGGTTTACAATTTGTTGAATTTTTAGCCGAAGATTTGTTTGATAATCCAGGCAGGCCCAACTAGTAAAAACTGTAAATCTTTGAAAAAAGAGGGTTTTTTACCTTCAACCTTATGCCCAATAAACTGAAAAATCCACGCTACAACAAACAGAATCACAGCTATTTCCAGAACTGGAAAACCTTGTTTTTCCATAAATGCAGTTAATAAAAGACATAAGATTGTAAAAACAATCATTTGAATAGCAACTCTCAAATCTTTAGCTAAATAGTAAAAGCTTAGCAATACTGCTGTGACTAAAGCGAGATTCTCGACATGAGGAATTTTAACCAACCATAACATGGCAACAATCGTCCAAAAAATGATTGGGACGCAAATAAAGTGAATGATTTTGTTGGTTTTATGTTGATGACTGGATGCGTACTCTTCTAAAAGTTGTTGCATGGTTTGATTGCTACTCATATAAATTCTCTCCCGGTAATCAGCTGAAAAGCCTCGCGATATTTATTAGCGGTTGCTTCAATAATATCAACAGGAACATGCGGACCCGGTGGGGTTTTATCCCAATCCAAAGTTTCCAAATAGTCTCTGACAAACTGTTTATCATAACTATCCGGGCTGGTTCCAACTTTGTAGTTTTGCAAATTCCAGAAACGCGATGAGTCCGGAGTCAATATTTCATCCATCAACACCAAATTATCATTTTCATCCAAACCAAATTCAAACTTGGTATCGGCAATAATTATACCTTTGGACAAAGCATGCTCCGATGCCATCTGATAAAGCTTAATGGAAACATCTCTGACCTGCTCCGCTAGGTCCTCGCCGACAATCTTAATCATTTTCTGAAATGAAATGTTCTCATCATGATCACCAACTGCCGCCTTTGAAGAAGGCGTAAAAATCGGCTCAGGCAATTTTTCAGCTTGTTGAAGGTTTTCAGGCAGCTGAATTCCACAAATCTCACCGGTTTTTTGATAATCCTTCCAACCCGAACCTATGATATAACCTCTGACAATCGCCTCAACCGGCAAGGCTTTGAGTTTTTTCACCACAACCGAGCGTGCCTGCAAATCATTATCAGCATCTCCAATTACGTCTTTAACCGATGCAGCAGTCAAGTGATTTGTTATTAAATCCTTTGACATATCAAACCAAAAATTGGAAATTTGTGTCAACAATTGGCCTTTTTGCGGAATCACATCCGGCAACACCACATCGAAAGCACTCAACCGGTCACTAGCAACCATAAGCAAAGTTTTGTCGTCAACCTGATAAACATCACGAACTTTGCCTTTATGAATCAGAGGTAGGTTTATCATACAATTGGAATAAATTTGCAATATCGGGAATGTAGCATATTTATTTATTTTTGTCTAAAAATATACATTGATTCTATTTTTGAAGCTATGTATGAAGTCTCCCCGACTCGTTTCAGGGTCTATTCTTTCGTTACTTTTACTCGTGTAAAAGTAACATAAAAGCACGCCCCGGCTTTTTCGACCTTCGGCTTCCTTCAATGCTTGAAATATCCGGCGCTTCATAAACTCGCTACTCTCAGACAGCATGAAGCTTGTTTCCGAATATTTCTTCACATTTCAGCGAAATGCAAGGGGGTTATATTCACCATAAAACTATAAAAGTTGATGGAGTTTGATTTTATTCAAGAAGTCCTTCTATAATCGCTTTTCTGTAATCTGTATCTTTTTCATTCCAAAAAACAAGGTCATTAGATAAATCAATATTAAAGAATGATTCATTATATTCTTCCTCATCATTGGTTTCTTGATCCTTACCGAATAATTTGAGTTTTATATGATCATTTCGTATATCTATTTCACCCTGATGAAGAGCAATTGCGGTAAATGATTCTTTATCAACCATAAGTCTATTTTTGACCTCAAATCCATACAAAGTTGCTAGCACAGATATCAATAAATCACTTTCAGTTCCAGTACGAAAAAAAGATACTCCTTGTTTATATACTCGATCTTGTATCAAATTCATATTTTCATCAAATCCACTATTTATTCCTTTAATTATTTCAACTTTCATACCTATTTCTTGTCCTTTATAAGATGCAACAATATTAAACAAATATGAGTTTTCCTTTTCAATAAGATTTCTGATAAGGAAAATACAATCTATAAACCCGTCTTCACTAAACTGCTCAAGTAAGGGATTTCCTTTTTTATCTAATTTAACCTTCATATTAGAAAAATCTCAAATATACATTACTACAAAAATAAATAAATCTTCTCAGGATCTGCGGTATTTGTTGTCATTATATTTTGAAAGCCCTGTTTCATTGCAAATTCTGTAATTCGGTCAGAGGCAGAGATGATTGTTTGTTGTTGGAGTTTTTTATATAAATCTTCTGATACCATTTTCTTGATATGGGCGAGTGTTGTGGTGCTGGTTGCTAGTATCAATAAATCTTTACTGTTTTGGATTTCGTGTATTACATCCGAATCAACAGTTGGTATTTGTCTTTGATAGACATTGATTTGGGTGAGTTTGATTTTATTTGATACACAATAATTTTGGATTTCTTCACGGCCGGATTTACCGGTTATTAGAGCGAGACTCGATGTTTTCTTGAGACCTTTTATGAGCTCAATAGCACCTTCTGAGTTGTGTTTCTCCGGAACCCAGATATATCCTGAGTAATATTGTTCAAGAATTTCAGCAGTTTTATTGCCTATGGCAATGACTGTGGCATTTTTTGGAATTTTCCAGTTTGGTTGTATTTTAAAAGCATAAACAACAGCATTTTGACTGGTAAACACAAACACATCTGAGTATGCTGTTTCGATAATTTGTTTTCTTACCAAATCCCTATCTGAAACCGTTACTATTTCCAGACAAGGGAAATTGATAACCTTAAAACCATTTTTTTCAAAAATTTCCTGAGTGTGTTTTTGCTGTTCAACAGCACGAGTGTTGAGGATTGTTTTAGTCATTTCCCAAGTCTAGAATCGCTTGTGCGCCATCTGCCAGAAGTTGTCGCCCGACATTTCTGCCTAAATCTTGGGAATTATCTGACTCAGCTTTCTGACGGATTGTCTGAGTTCCATCAGGAGCACAAACTATGGCCTCCATCGTCAATTTATCATCTTTTCTCTGTGCGTACGCGCCGATTGCCACCGAACAACTTCCATTAAGGATTTGATTCAAAGTTCTTTCTGCATTCACACATTCGGATGTTTCTGCATGATTAAGTTGTGATAATAAATCCTTTAAGTCCTGTCGATCGGACAAACATTCCACACCAACTGCACCTTGTCCCACAGCGGGCAACCAGTCATTTGGTTTTAATTTGCTCTTGATTCGATTATCCAGATTCATGCGTTCCAAACCGGCTGTTGCCAGAATAATGGCATCATACTCTCCTTCATCCAGCTTTCGCAATCGGGTTTGAACATTTCCGCGAAGTGGTTTTACTTTCAAGTCAGGACGAATGGCTAAAAGTTGAGATTGGCGACGTAGACTGGAAGTTCCAACAACAGAGTTTTGTGGTAAATCATCAAGGCTTGAATAGTGATTGGAAACAAAGGCATCGCTGGCATCATGTCGTTTGAAAACACAACAAATTTCAAAACCTTCAGGCATATCCGCGGGAACGTCTTTCATGGAATGAACTGCAATATCAGCCTCTCCTTCCTTCATAGCTTGCTCCAATTCTTTGAGGAACAACCCCTTGCCACCAATTTTGTTGAGTGTAACATCCAGAATGCGATCGCCTTTTGTCGTCATTGGCAAAAGTTCAGTTTTAACGCTAGGAAAAGTTTTTTCTATCAGGCTTGCCGCATATTCTGCCTGCCACAGTGCCAAAGGAGAGTTTCGAGTTGCTATGATGATTTTTTTATTTGTCATTTCTCAATATTTCTTTTATTGCCGCTAAGTTCCTGCGACTGATTTGTGGTTGTAAATCAATACTTTGTAATTTTGCAAATGCTGCTGAACGGGTTCTGTGGATGCCGAATAACTCTTTACGGTTTATGAGGGCTTTTCGGCTGATTCTCAAGAGTAGATGCGGGAATTTCTTTTCTAAAGATAACAATGAATCATCAATGACCACCACACCTCTTTGGCAATGCATATATGTCGCTTTATCTTCTGAAATAAAACAATATATATCGTCTAACGGCAATGATATTAAATCCGTTCCCTGAACAAAACTGAAGGTGGTGACAAAATCTTTGGCTGAAACTTTATTCAACGCCTGACTCAACCTTTCCCTAGATACCGGTTTTAATAAATAATCACTGGCTGCCAAGTCAAATGCTTTGAGAGCAAAATCATCATAAGCTGTACAAAAAATGATTTTGGACTCCGGCGAAATTTTATTGATTGCTTCAGCAGCTTCCAGTCCATTCATGACCGGCATTTCTACATCTAACAATATGACTGCCGGATGATGTTTCTCAGCCATATCAGCGGCATTTTGTCCATTATTTGCTGTAACAATGTCATTGATACCAGCTTCTTGCAATAATTTTTGCAACCGTGCAATCGCTAATGGTTCATCATCTACAACCAAAAACTTCATAGTGGCAATCCGATTTCAACGATAAACATTTCATCGATGTCATTTATTTTCATAAACCCTTTTTTTCCATAATAAAGCTCCAAGCGTTCTTTAATATTCTTCAATGCCATCCCGTTTGACTGAGTCTTTTTACTTGCAGATTTCAAATAAGGGTTTATCACCCGAATCATCAATTGTTTATCCTTTTTAAATATCTGAATATCTATCAGTCCGCCATTTTCCAGAGGTTGTATTCCGTGCAAAATAGCATTTTCAACCAATGGTTGAATGCATAATACTGGTATTTCAACCTTATAAAGTTCTTCTTCACAACTGATGGAATATTTGAGTCGGCTATCCAGTCTTAGTTTTTCTAAGGCTAAATATTGCTCAATCCACTGGAGCTCTTCTTCTATGCAAATAAACTTTTCCTTATTACTGAAACCTCTTCGCATTAAGCCGGATAAATCACCAATCGCTTTTTCTGCACGATTTGAATCAATGGCAATGAGTGACGATATGGAATTTAATGTGTTGAATAAAAAATGTGGTTTAATCCGAGCCTGTAAAGCAATCAATCGAGCATCAGATAATTTACGAATCTGCTTCTGCCATTGATCTTGTATGTAAAAATAGCGACTCAAAGCCAGAAAAATAATAATGTAAGCAAGCGATAATTTAAAATTGAGATAGTTGATTTCTTCCCGATTGAGGAACAAACCAAAGGTCAGGCGAAAATCGAGAAAACCTATAATTTGTGCCATTAGAGATGTCACAACGACAATAAATAACGACAACACTATCACTCCAGTGACAACATTCAAAGAGTTGAAAAAATGTTTCAGTTTACAAAGCAAAATAAGTATAGTGAGTCCAATAAATTGTGAAACCAATGTCAAAACTGAGAACTTATGAAGAAAATCAAAGCTGTTTTCAAAAAAACTTAAAGAGTAAATTACAACCACAATCTGAATCATGATAACAGAGATGAAAATCCTCAAATTATCACAGTAGTTCGTTAGCCAGGCTCTTGTTTTAACAGGTTTTTGTTGCACTTTTGCTCTATTAAATTATTTAAAATCAGTTGATTTTCACCATATTATGCTCAAAAACTGTGCTAATATTAACTTTTTCGCAAATTTGTCATTGAAAATCACTCTAAAAAGGTTAACATAACTGCGTGATGATAAAGAAAATTCAGAAAATCAGATTGTTTTCATTAGGGCTTGTGTTGTTGTTTTCAATGGCAGAAATACAGGCTGCTGAGACGACGTGTCCATCTGAAAATCTGATTTCTACTAAAACTTCCAAAAAAATGGACACCGCACAAAACGAAGAAAGCGAAAAAAAAGCAACACCCAAATCTAACGATTCAGGTACTTTCAAAATGTTGAAGTTGCTTATTCCTCAAACTTTGAGATAAACAGTTCCAACCATTCTTTGTATAATTTCAATGCAATAAATGATAAAGTCTTTACAGGATTTTTTATACTCTCATATTCCATTAACCAAAGAGATGAGGCTGGAATTAGTATCATTTAACGAATCCACTTTAACAGCGAAAGCTCCTTTATTGCCTAATATCAACGACAAGGGTAGTGCTTTTGGCGGCAGTTCTTCCGCTTTGATGATAATTTCTGCTTGGTCATTGATTAAACTTTGTTGCGATACTCATCAGATAAATGCTGATATCGTCATTCATGAGAATCACACTCAATGGCAAAAACCACTTTATGATGACTTATTCTTAGAAGCCAACTTTACAGAAAAATATAATTTCAAAGCTGTGAAGCATAGAATCGAGAAAAACAAACATTTTCGCGTTCAATGTGAGATTAAATTAGTTGATGTGGATGCAAACATTTATAGTACAATGACTGCATATTATGTCATTATCCCAAAGAAAGAGGAGTCGCTGTGAAAAAAACAATCATCCAATTTTTGATACTTCTGCTTATTTTATCTTCTTGTGGCAGCGAATCAAAAAAGAAAAGAGGACTAGACAGCACTCTATTCAAATACGCAGCCGTCATTCGCTGGTCCAATTTTGACGCTGCTGTCGGGTTTTTAAAACCCGGGGATAAAAACATATTGCCATCCGGTTTCGACTTAGAACGACTCAAGCAATTTAAAGTCAGCAGCTATCAGGAATCACCAATCACCCCGGGACACAAAGAGAATGTCATTCATCAAGCTGTTGAAATCCAGCTTTATAATATTCACAACAATAAAACCCGAACGATTATTGATAATCAAATCTGGGAATTTGATACCGAGCATGAAATCTGGTTTCTGACATCGGGTATTCCAAAATTATAAAATGGATACGATTTTTATCAGAGGTTTGAAGATTGATGCCATTATCGGAATTTATTCTCATGAGAAAAAAAACAAGCAGCCTTTAATCTTCAACATCGAAATTTCCTACGATACTACTCAGGCATGTGACTCAGACAGCATAGAGCATACGGTAGATTATCATCAAATTTGCAATGAAATTTATGACTACGTCAGTCAGTCTTCTTTCAATCTTATTGAAGCACTTGCAAATAAAGTCGCACAAATGATTCTCGCACACACAATAGTTAAAGAGGTTGTCATAGAAATCCTCAAACCTAATGCACTTGAGAATGCCGATACTGCTGGTATTAAGATAGCCAGAAAGCAAAACTCAAGATATTAAAACCACTCACAAACCAAATTGTAATTCAATCAAAATAAATAGCTCAGTTTTTTCATTTTTAATTGAGAATGATTATCATTTAGATTAACATACGGTTTTTCCAAATCAAACAGAAAAACAAAAATGAAAAAATTACTGATAGCTTTAGCACTAACAAGCCCTGTTCTACATGCTGAAGAAGCCCCAAACTTAGAACAAATGTGGCAAATTATTCAACAACAGCAAGCTGAAATTGCTGCATTGAAAGCCGAAATTGCTGAAAACAAAAAATCCGTTGAACAGCAAAATGATATATCTAACCAGCAAGCCGATGCCATTGACACGATTGCAGAAAGGGTGGAATCAAGCTCTGATTCCAAACAAAGCAAATACAAATTCGGCGGGTATGGTGAGTTGCATTATAATAATACGGATAAAGGCAACAATATTGACCTGCACCGTTTTGTTCTTTTTAACGGATATCAATTCAACGATAAAACATCTTTTTATTCGGAGTTCGAGGTCGAACATGCACTCAGTGGAGATGGCAAGCCTGGCGAAGTAGAGATTGAGCAAGCATTTATTGAACATCGTATCAGCGATTCCTCTAAATTTGTTGCCGGTGTGACATTATTACCTGTTGGTATTCTCAATGAAACTCATGAGCCGGATACATTTTATGGTGTGGAAAGAAACAATGTTGAAAAAAACATCATCCCGGCAACCTGGTGGTCTGCGGGCTTGGGTTTCAGCCAGGAAGTTAACTCACAATTTGGTTATGATCTGTTTATTGGCGATGGTTTGAATGTGCCGGTTGATGGTTCCAGTGCATTTCTGATTCGTTCCGGGCGCCAGAAAGTTGCAGAAGCGAAAGCCAATGATGGTGCTGTTACTTTAAGAGTCAGATACAACCCGAATAACAACCTACAAATCAATGCCAGTTATCAATACCAGCAAGATATCACTCAAGGTCAATTAGGTGTTGATGCTTCTTTATTTGAAGTCAATGCCCGTTATCAACAAGGTCCGTTCACACTTAAAGCATTGTTTGCGAATTGGAGTTTAAATGATAAAGTTACGGATATATTTGCCAGCAGAGAAAAACAAAAAGGTTATTTTATCGAACCCTCTTATCGCTTCGGAAATGATAATCAATTTGGGCTTTTCACCAGATATTCTTACTGGGATAATAATGCCGGAGATGATAATTCCAGTGATGCCGTTAAACAAACTGATTTCGGCATGAACTATTGGCTGAGTCCGACGGTTGTCTTTAAAGCTGATTATCAAAATCAATCCGGTGCATCCGATGATGATGGTTTTAACTTAGGTGTTGGTTATTCCTTTTAAAAAGTATGAATCACAAAAAAAAGATTCTGATAGTGCTTGGCTTGCTGCATTGTGTGTACGCAAGTGTGGCACAAACTGATTCGGCTGTTAAAGATTTTTTAGCAGCCGAGTGGAGTCAACCGCCAAAACCACAGAGACTATGGATTGATAAAAATAAGAAGCAATTCATTGAAAAATCTATCAATCCCAGTCAAATCAAACTCAGTTATCGTTACTGGAAAGATGATGAAAAAACTCTTTGGATTCTTGATGAAATCGGTAAAGAGCGAGACATAACCACAGGAATCATCATTGAAAACCATAAAGTCAAAAAAGTAGAAATTCTGGTTTATCGGGAAAGTCGCGGAGGGCAGGTTCAAAATCCTCAATTCACTCAACAATACAAATCCAAAGACCTTCATTCAAATTTCACCAAAGAAATCGACAGCATTAGTGGTGCAACCCTATCGGTACGAGCCGTCAACAAACAAGTCGAACTTGCATTATGGCTAGACTCACAACTATGAAAGCCAAATTGTTGATTCGAAAACTGCATAAATACGTCGGTTTATTTGCGGCCTTATGGGTTTTGTTTCTCGCTGTTACCGGCTTTCTGTTGCAAAACGATAAGTTTTTTAAACTCGAAAGCACTTATATTTCAAATTCGTTGATTCTGAAATCCTACAATTTGGGTGAGCAATATATCGCTTTTGGAGACCAGAACAACCATCTCACACAAATCGACAAGCAAATCTCTATCAATGATCAGTTTGTTAAAAAACTGGATAAGGAAATCACTTCAGCAATCTATTTTCAGGACAATTGGATTGTATCAACGACAACGCAAATTATATGGTTTTCTCCAAATGCTGAGGAAATTCAATCTTTGGATGAACTTGATGGTTTAGAAATACCTGTTCAAAAAATAGGCATTCTCAATAACGAGATTGTGTATCGAAGCGACAATCAATTGTTTGATTTAAACGGTTCTGAAATCGTTGCAAGTAATCAAAACCAAATGATAGAGCCTAAAATTTACAACGACAAAGAATTTAAAAAATCGAGGTTACAAAAACAAAATGCACAAGTCATTACATTGAAAAAATTTATTCTGGATTTGCATTCCGGATTATTATCATCCACTTTGCTGAATAATTTAGCTGCAATTTCATTGATATGGCTTTCCATGTCGGGTTTGGTGATTTTTATAAACAGCAAACCACGCAATAAAAATAAAAAATAAAAATCAAACCAACAAAATTTAAAGTAAAATACGCCCTCAGAAAAAATTCGCGCTCGTAGCTCAGCTGGATAGAGTATCGCCCTCCGAAGGCGAAGGTCATGGGTTCAAATCCCGTCGAGCGCGCCACTTCAATAGTTTTTCAACTCTTGAAAGCTCTTAAAATATTATTTTAACGACCTTGGCTACGATGTGTTTTAATACGCTAGAGCAATTGTTGTTAATAGTTATTTTTTCTTTAGTTTCTCGTTAAGCTCCTTTATTTTTTTCTGACTAACCAAAACATTCTGCAATTCCAATCTGCCATCTTCTTTTTGACCTATTCTCATTGCCTTAATATTCATATTCAGGATTTCTCCCTGTACTTGGATCTTCTTCTCAACCCAAAGAGATAATGTTCTTTTTCTAAATGGAGTTAAATCCCCTAATTGTGAGAGTTTTACTGAATCAGTTATAGTAGTTGGAGCATATCCAAGAAATTGAAAAACATCTTCAATAACTTGATGTGTTTCGTCAAATCCAATGCGTAATTCACTGATACCATCAATTTCCTTTTTGAAAGTCCATTTAATACTTGATTTCTCTTCAGGGTTATCAGGAAAAAGTAGAACTATTCGTCTGTCTGGTTTAGTCTGAAGGAATATTTGGTCTACAATACTTGAATAATGTTGGTCAAGAATTCGGAGATCTCTTATTCTTTTACCATAGTATTTCCAATAATTATTTAAGAGATCTTTGATTTCTATAGGTAAATCGTACTTATCAATACCCTTAATTGAATCTGATATACTTCTTGGTAGATTAAGTTCAGGATATTTTCTCCTAATTAGCTGGTTTAAAATGTCCTGCATCATCCTTAATGCGGACAGCAATGGCGAAATTTGATTCTGAAGCTCGACCAAACTTTCAGAGTAATAAACTATTCTGTCATCAAAATCTGTAATCTGGTCATCGAACAAATCAAATTCTGCAAAACATTGCTTTTGGAGAAAATCCATTCTATTGATACACACAACAGCAGAGGTAGCACGACTTAATAAAAGAGCTAAATCATCAGCAAATTCTTGTTTAGCATTTAAATTACTTGTGTGCTGAAAAAGTCCATATGAATTTAATAGGTCAGGTAGATACATCCTCTGATTACTCACAGCATCCTAATATACACAATTGCGTATAACAGAAAAATATGTAAAAATTTGTTTGGTATATTACAAACAATATATGTCTTTGTACGAAAAAGCAAGCAATTCTGTGAGTCACAGTAGCCTATAAATCTATTACAAACCTATTCCTTGAAGAGATACCTGCCTTCGCAGGTATGACTAAAGGGCGTTACAAAAACATCTCTCTGGCTTTTTCGAGGCTTTTGATAAAATAATCAATTTCGTCTTTGGTGTTGTAAAACGCGAAAGAGGCTCTGGCGGTTGCCGGAACATTGAAGTGTTTGATCGCCGGCATGGTGCAATGATGACCGGTGCGGATGGCGATTCCATAGTGATCCAAGATAGTCCCCAAATCGTGCGGATGCACTCCTTCCAGCGTAAATGAAACCACCGATACCTTGTTTTTGGCAGTACCAATGATTCTGAGTCCATCAACCTTTTGCATTTTTTCAGTGGCATAGTGCAATAGCTCGGAATCCGCTTTGTTTATATTTTCAATTCCATGTTGCAAAATATAATCTGCTGCTGCTCCCAAACCGATAGCTCCAGCGATGTTTGGTGTTCCGGCTTCAAATTTGGCAGGAACAGCGTTGTAAACCGTTTTCTCAAAAGTGACATGGCTAATCATTTCTCCACCACCATGATACGGAGGCATGGACTCAAGATGCTCCATTTTTCCATATAGAACGCCAATACCGGTCGGACCGTACATTTTATGACCGGAAACGGTGTAAAAATCACAATCCAGGTCTTGAACATCAATGTTCAAATGAGCCGTTGCCTGAGCACCATCGACCAGGACATGCACACCTTTTGCATGGGCTTTTTCAACAATTTGCTTAATCGGATTGATAGTTCCTAATGAATTGGAAGCATGAACCACGGCTAAAAAACGGGTTTTATCTGTTATCAACTCATCTAGTTTCTCAATTTCTAATTCGCCATTATCGTCAAATGGCAGAACTTTCAATACTGCTCCGGTTTGTTCACAAACCAATTGCCACGGAACAATATTGGAATGATGTTCCATTTCCGAAACAATGATTTCTTCGCCTTTTTTAATCTGCGATCGGACAAAAGATTGTGCCACCAGATTCACACCTTCGGTGCAACCTCGTGTGAATATTAGGTTTTTTTCGCTCGGTGAATTGAGCAACTTTGCCATAGAAATTCTGGCTTGCTCAAACAAATCAGTCGCATCGCTGCTGAGTTGATGTACACCACGATGCACATTGGCGTTGGTCTGTTCGTAGTAGTTTTTAATCGCATCAATAACGCTTTGTGGTCTTTGTGCTGTCGCCGCATTATCAAAATACACCAAAGGTTTATTGTGAACTTTGACGTTGAGACATGGAAAATCGGATCTGTTCATAGTTGCTATTTCGTATTGAGTATCAATAAAATAATTCCTATCATTTTTTCTTTTTCTTGAGGTTTTGATTCAGCAATCAAAAGCGTTATTGCTGTTAGTGTTTCGGGGCTAACTCTAGTCATAAAATCATAGTTTGCTTTTTGCAAAAACCATATAAAGGAGAATGCTCCACTTCGCTTATTTCCGTCGGTAAAAGGGTGGTTTTTAACAATGAAATACAATAAATGAGCCGCTTTTTGCTCTATTGTTGGATAGGCATCTTCACCAAAAACTGTTTGAAACACGCTTCCAAATATTCCGGTCAATTTACCCTGTTGCTTTTCTTGGGCGAAGAGCTCGGTAGCCTCACCTTTTTTGATAAGTTCTTGTTTTAACTTATTTAAACTATCGTATAAATCCTGAGCATTTGCATCAACTTCATTTTGTGTTCCATGTTTTGGGAAGTTGTTTTTATCATAACTTTCTAAGTTAAAAAAGGTAGCAGAAAAAGATTTGATAAGAGCCAGAACATCTTTAGCTTCTATAGATTTATTTTCATGACTGAGAATTTTTAAATCATCCAATGTTTGTAAAAATAGCTCTTTGTTGCGTTTTAATACCTTAGGATTAACCGAATATCCTTGAGTAATGTGTTGCTTTAAAGTTTGGGTTGCCCAAATGCGGAATTGGGTTGCAGTTTTAGAATTGATTCTGTAACCGATAGATATTGTCATATCAAGATTGTAAAAATTTACCTTCCTTATTACTTTTTTTTGCCCCTCTATTTGAACTTGTTCCATTTTGGAACAAGTTGCTTTCCCACATAATTCTCCTTCAGAGTAAATATTTCGAATATGTTTTGTTATCGCTTGTGTATTGACTCCAAATATTTTTGCTATTTGTTTCTGGCTGACCCAAATAGTTTCAGCACTAGAGTCTCCACGAATTTCAATCGCACCATTCTCAGATTGATAAATAACCAAATCGGTTTGTATTTTCTCCATTATCTATCTCACAACTCAATCCCGTCCAAAAAGTCTTCGGCTTCAAAAATATTCGCTTCCTGCAAAAATGATTTTATCAATATTTTTTGAGCTTCTATTTTTGGGATGCCACGAGAACGCAGGTAATTCAATGAAACTTCATTCAATTGTCCGACGGTTGAGCCATGAGCGGCAATCACATCATCGGTGTTGATTTCTAACTCAGGGCGAGAGTAAATATTAGCTGTGTCGCTTAATAAAATATTTTTTAAGCTCTGTGAAATTTCGCTGCCGTCAGCTCCTTTAGCAACAATTGCTTTAGCATTCACGCTCACTTGGGATTTATCCGAAGCAATGGAACGCTTGATAATTTCACTTTTGCTATTTCCAACTAAGTGATTGACCAGCAAATTTTCATTGATTTCACAAGAATCACTGGTCATATTTGCCGAAGCTGAGTAAAAACGACCGTATTCTCCATTAAAATTCACATCCTGAATAAAATGCGAAAGACCTCCGTTGTGATTGACATAAGATTGCTTAACTTCAGCATTTTCCTGACAATTTATTACCGAATAATGCAATAGAGCTGAGTTTTCTGCCAAATGTTTTTTTGAATTTATATTGACTGTTGCATTGATTCCAACATGCAAAACAGCGACATGATTCATCAAACAATTTGTTGCATAGTTTTCTTGCAATTCCAGCGAAGCATTTTCTTCAACAACAATCTGGCTTCGAATGTTCTGCCAATTTTTTGATGTTTGGTGATAATCAATTTTGAGTTTTACCTTTGTATTTGCCGGAATCACAATATGAAATCCATCATTCAGCATGGCTGTGTTTATCTCGGCAAAAACTCTGTTAGTATCGCTTTGAATCTCTTGCCAATGTTTGGAGTTCAAATCTTTCAAATTATAGACTTCTATTTCGCTTTCGCAGGTAATCTCATAGAAGTTAGAATGAAATTGAGTTTGAAGCTCTGGCAATTGTTCCAGTTTGCGTACATTCGTGTATTTCCAAAGTTCCGACTTGCGATTCGGCAAGCCTGTCTTTTGAAAGTTTTCAAAGGCTTTTTGACGTTTTTCCTGCAACCAATCTGATTCAGATAACGATTTTGTCAGCTTTTGAAAAGCAGTATCAATTAGATTCAACAACATTACGCTTCCAGCCAACTGTATCCTGTTTTTTCCAACTCAAGTGCTAGTGATTTGTCTCCGGTTCGGACAATTTTTCCATCCGCCAAAACGTGAACAAAATCAGGCACAATGTAATCCAGTAAGCGTTGATAGTGTGTAATCACCACAAACGCTCTGTCCGGCGAGCGTAATTGGTTGACACCATCTGCAACAATTTTCAGCGCGTCAATATCAAGTCCCGAATCGGTTTCATCTAAAACCGCAAGTTTTGGTTCTAAAATACTCATCTGAAAAATTTCGTTACGTTTCTTCTCACCACCTGAAAAGCCAACATTAACCGGACGACGTAACAGGTCATCACGCATGTTCATCTGTTTGATTTTTGATTTCACTAGTTTGAGAAAGTCCGAAGAATTCATTTCAGGTTCACCACGATATTTTCTTTGGGCATTTAAAGCCGCACGAAGAAAATACATGTTATTCACTCCGGGAATTTCGACAGGATATTGGAATGCCAAAAAAACACCTTCAGCGGCTCGTTCTTCAATTTCAAAGTCCATCAGATTTTTTTGATTAAACAGAATTTCTCCATCTGTAACATCAATATTTTCCATTCCGGCCAAAACATTTCCTAAGGTCGACTTTCCGGCACCATTGGGGCCCATTATGGCATGAACCTCTCCGGGTTTCACTTCCAGATTCAAACCTTTTAAGATTTGTTTGTCGCCAATTCCGGCATGTAAGTTACTTATTTTTAGCATTTTTCTCTATTTGTTATTCTCAACTTTACTTATGTCATTCCCGAGAAATCGGGAATCCAGTATCTTTCTTCTTCAAGTTATTAAAAAAGGCTTCTCCACTCGTTCACTCGGTCGAAATGACAGAATGATTTAGTTAATCAGCAATTTTCTAAATTTGTTAATATGGCACAGAAGATTGTTCAAATATCATGAATGCCATAGAAACAACTATGGCTTGAATGATTTTGGACAAGTTTCAAAGCCAGATTCACTAATTTCTAGCCCACAGCTCCTTCAAGCGATATATCCAGTAAAGCCTTTGCCTCAACTGCAAACTCCATTGGCAATTCTTTAAAAACCTCTTTACAGAAACCATCAACAATCATAGATGTCGCATCTTCTTCAGAAATTCCCCTTTGTTTGCAGTAATACAACTGATCTTCAGAAATTTTGGATGTTGTGGCTTCGTGTTCCAATTGTGCGGTTTTGTTACCACATTCAATATAGGGAAACGTATGTGCTCCGCAATTTTTTCCAATCAATAATGAATCACATTGAGTGTGATTTCTGGCGCCATCCGCATTTTTTGAAATTTTCACCAAACCTCGATAGCTGTTATGGCTTTTCCCGGCTGAAATTCCTTTGGAAATAATGGTGCTTTTGGTGTTTTTACCAATGTGAATCATTTTAGTTCCGGTATCGGCTTGCTGGAAATTATTGGTTAGAGCGACTGAGTAAAACTCTCCGCGCGAGTTGTCGCCTTTAAGAATACAACTCGGGTATTTCCAGGTAATTGCTGAGCCGGTTTCCACCTGAGTCCATGAAACTTTGGAATTGAAACCTTGGCATAATGCTCTTTTCGTCACAAAGTTGTAAATACCGCCTTTGCCTTCTTCGTCTCCCGGATACCAGTTTTGCACGGTTGAGTATTTGATTTTGGCATTATCCAAGGCGAACAACTCAACCACAGCAGCATGTAATTGGTTTTCATCTCGCATCGGAGCAGTACAACCTTCCAAATAACTCACTTCAGCTCCTTCATCGGCAATAATCAAAGTTCTTTCAAACTGCCCGGTATTCATCTCGTTAATGCGGAAGTACGTTGATAATTCCATCGGACATTTGGTATTTTTAGGAATATACACAAACGAACCATCACTAAACACTGCTGAATTTAAAGCCGAGAAATAATTGTCGCCCACAGCAACCACTTTTCCCAGATATTGCTTTACCAATTCAGGATAGTCATGAACGGCTTCTGAGAACGAACAAAAAATTACTCCGGCATTTTTAAGTTCTTTTTTAAATGTAGTAGTGACAGAAACCGAATCAAAAACTACATCAACAGCTACTTTTGGTTTTTTCACACCGGCTAGAACTTCCTGCTCATGCAAAGGAACTCCCAGTTTGGCATAAGTTTCCAACAGTTTGGGATCAACCTCTTCGAGGCTTTTTGGTGCATTCTCATCTTTTTTAGGAGAAGAAAAATAAGAAATCGCATTAAAGTCAATTTCAGGTATATTCAACTTCGCCCAATTGGGTTGTTCCATCGACAACCACTTTTGATAAGCCTTTAAACGCCAATTCAGCAGCCATTGAGGTTCGTTTTTCTTCGCTGAAATCGCTCGAATCACATCTTCGTTCAAACCCGGAGGAAGAGTATCAGATTCAATATCGGTTACAAATCCTTCCTTATAAGATTGATTGACTCGTCTGTGCACTTCAGCGTTGGTTTGTTCAGTCATTATTAATACTTAAGATTTAATGTTTAATTTAATATCCGGTTTGGCAATTCCATTCAACTCAATCATTCTCGCTATTGTCATTGTTGACAATACATTTTGTATTTGAGCATTTACCTTTTGCCAGCCACTTTTTGAGTTACAACCACTCACCTGGTTACAAATATTATCGGTATGAGAACAGTCTGTGATTGCTGTTTTGCCTTCAATTGCCTGAATTACATCAAACAAGGAGATATTCTCAATCTTTTTACCCAAGATGTAACCGCCATTCACACCTCTGGTTGAGGATAATAAATCCGCTTTGGTTAGCAATTTCAGGACTTTACTCGTTGTCGGGAGTTCCAAACCCACAGACAGTGCAATCGAATCTGTAGTTTTTAGCTCAGCATCTTTGCTCATATACAACAAAATAGCTGTGGCATAGTCGGTTAATTTGGAAATTTTCAACATTTGCCGATTATAAATTAAACTGTACTAATTTTGTACTATTTTAAAAAGTTTGTCTGCTTTTTCGCCGAAAACGAACTTAATGAAATAAAATCATAGCTTTAGCGACAAATGAAGTTATAATTTTTCGAACTATGACCTCTTTGCGAATATGATTGAGAAACCGGGTTCTACCAGAAGTCGCTTCGGCACGGATGTTTCAGAACTTCAAAACAAAATCAACAAACTAAAAAATAATTCCAAAGCGACTGATAACGAGTCACTGAAGGAACTTGCCGAGATTTACAAAACTTTGGCACAGGTTCATTTTCGCCAAAGCAATTACAATGAAGCCGAAAAACAGTTCACCCTTGCTTTAGGTGCTTATACACGCATTAAAAATTATCACGGAATCATCTTTTGTCAAAATGCACAGGCGAGTATTTGTTTGGCTCGAGGAGAGCTGGCCGCTGCCAAAAGTAAACTGGAAAAACTACTTTTGTTGTTGAAAAAACATCCTGTTAGAGAGTTAGAACATGTTGTTTTGAACAACTTTGGCATTGTTCATGAAAAAAACGGTAACCTGCCCAGAGCCGTTTTGTATTATCATCGGAGTCTTGCTTTAAAATACGAACTCAACAATCCCGTTTTACCATCTTATACATTACACAATCTTGCCAATGTTTATTTTCATGTTGAGGATTATTCCAAATCTTTAAAATACAATGAGATGGCACATGAATTGATTGCAGAAACTGACGATTACAATGCTCAGGCAACGATTATCAATGGTCTGGCACAAACATTTGTGAAAACAGGCGAGTTGGACAAAGCCCGAAAGTTTTATTTGAACGCAGGCGAACTGGCATCTAAAGCCAATAACCTCGCACAAATTGCCGGAACACAAGCCGGACTCGGCAAAATTGAATTTATGAAAGGCAACTCGGTTTCTGCCAAAAAACTCTTGATGCAATCATTGCAAATTTTTCGTGAACTGAAAGAACAAGAAAATATCGCAAGTTGTCTAATTGAATTGGTTCGTATCAATCAAAAACTGGACCCCGAAAATGCTGTCAAACAAATTGGTGAAGCGATTGACATTTGTAAGCTGAATGGCTTTCGTTCGATTTTGGCTTCCGCTTATGAATTAAATGCTTCATTGAAGGCAATACAAGGAGATTATTCCAAGGCTTATTTTTTCCATAAACTTTTCCACGACTTATTCAGAGAAACCAACAAAACCAATGTTCTCAACCAAATCGAACTCAACAAACTTTCAATTGAGTTGAAAAGTGTTAAAAATCAATCCGAACATCTGCAAAAACAAGCTCAGAAACACAAATACGAATCTTTACATGATCACCTGACCGGAGCCGGGAATCGCCGGCAACTGGATGAAGTTTTGGCTAAGAGCTGGGTGCTCAACACTTCTGAAGACAAGTCCAACCACATTGCCATGCTGGATATCGATGATTTCAAAAAAATTAATGACACTTATTCACATGAATTTGGCGATAAAGTGCTTCAGCATGTTTCTGCAATTATTCACAACAATATCGAAGATGATGATGCATTATTCCGCTATGGCGGTGAGGAATTTATTATTTTTCTGCGTGATAAATACAAAGAACATGTCGAAGAAGTTGTCACCCGAATTTGTCAATTCATTGAAAACCACCATTGGCAGGATTTGCAGGATGGATTGACCGTTACTGCAACACTAGGTGTTGCAAATAGCGATGAAGAAAGCTCAATCGAAAAAGCATTACAAGTCGCCGATGAGAGAATGTATCACGGCAAAAGAAACGGTAAGAACCAGGTTATTTTTTACTAATTAGTTGAAACCACTACTAAAAAACCAAAGTCAATCTTTAAACTCAATAAAACAAACTGATTCATCAGTAGAATTTTAATAAAACCAACTTGTTTATGTTTTTATCAACAATTTTTCAGGTTTTTTTCAAGTTTTTTTCAGGTTAATTATTTCTTCAACTGCCATACTAGACATTAATTTCCAAATAGGAGCGATTTATGTCTAGAAAAGTAATTGTAGTTTTCACTTTATTGCTTATTTCGATAAGCATAAAAGCTCAACTTTCAAGTTTCGGCTATCCAAATACCAGTCTTTTTCCTTATGCCGGCTCAAATGCAGTTGAAATTTATAAAGACGTATCATCAAGCTATCTGTTTTACAATGAAGGTTCTGTTTTGTATGTTGCCGACATCAGTACTCAGGGGCAAATACAAATTTTAAACTCATTCAGAGCAAATTTTCCAATCAAGTATATTGCGATTAGTCCGGATGGCAGTCGTGTGGCGGTTAGTGGTGATGAAAAAATACTTGTTCTTGACACGAGTCTGCCGGCCTCACCTTTATTGGATGGTGAATTTGATTTTACAGACCCTGATTTAGAACCTCAGCAACAAGGAGGAATACCAAGAGGAATGGCATTTCACTCTAACAATACACTAATAACAACTGTTTCCCCAAAAGGAGTCTGGGCTTTGGACTTATCTAATGTTTCAGATATAAATATTTCAGGGGAATATTTTGAACCGGGAACTAATTTTGTCTGGGATGTTGAAATCATTGATGATTTTGCCTTTGTTGCAGATGATGCAGAAGGGCTCAGTGTCATTGATATTAGTAATCCGGCAAACTTAACACTGGCACAAAGAAACTCCTCTTTGTCACAAGCAAGGGATATTCAAATTATTAATAATAGAGCTTATATCACGCGAGGCTCCAATGGTGTTACATTAGTCGATATAACAACAAATCCAACACTTAATCTGACCACTTTAGGGACAATAACCGGAAATGAAATCGGAGCCGAGTGGTCAGGATATGCCAATAGAGCCAATCCTTTGCCACAAAATCATTTAGCAATCGCTACTGATTTCACTCATAATGGGTTAGTAATTTTGGATATCAACAATATCAGTCAACCTGTTCTTGTAGATAAAACCAGCACCTCAACAAATCAATTTGTGACTGATGATTACATTATATATGCTGCTGTTGGAAATCCTGAAATTGGCTACACTCGTGGAATCGCCACATATGATTGTAAAGACAGTCAAAGTAGCTCTGTGGTCCCTGCCGTTGAATTAGACTTTATGCAAAACATTGGCCATAACAATAAAGTGTCAGTCAGTGGTGCTACTACTTTATTGAATACTGATAACGGTGGTACAGTTGTGATTGATAATAGCAACCTTGTTCGTCCGGAAGTAGGAGCTTGGCTTATTCCTGATATTGAGGTTAATGCTTCTGTAAAAATAAATCAGTTCGTATTATCAGCCAGTAGCAATGATAAAAAACTCTATGTCCATGATATCTCTGATTTAAAAAATCCCGTATCTTTACCGTTTTATGATTTTGGACTCTACAGACCTCAGGATATTATTGTTGCTGACACTAATGCAGTTTTAGTAATCACAACCCGAAACTACTCCGAATACTTTTACAATTGGATGGAAATTGACAATTCAGGAGGTTTAACCTTGATTTCTCAATTGAGTGTGATTGGCAACATATTCTATTCTGCTAAAAGTGGAGATATGGTTTTAGGAGGCGGAGCTAATAACTTTTTCATTCTCGACTATTCCATCATTTCAACTCCAGTATTGGTAAACAGCTACTCAACAACAGATGTTATCAGTAATCTCGAAATCGAAGGAAATTATGCCTACATAGGCTCTACCGGAAACGTCAGTTTTAATTACGGAGTTCATGTTTATGATATTAGCAATCCAGCCATGGCAACAGAAGTGACATTTATTGATACGACACCTGTTCCTGTGAACAGCTTTGATGTCGACAACAATGTTATGTATGTAGCAGCAGACCAACTTCTAGGGTTGGTGATTTTTGATGTCACAACCCCGGCCTCTCCTGTACACCAGGCAACATATGACACTCCCGGAAAAGCTCTGTCTATTGCAGTAAGCGATAATGTCATAGCACTCGCCGATGAAAATACCGGAACATTTATGTTTTCAAATACTGATGTGATATTCGCAAATGGTTTCGAATAAATTATAGAGACCTTTGCTCAAAATTGGGCAATGGTCTCTTAAATTAAATCTTTAGGAGTTCCTTTGGGAATCGCATCCAGTAATCGTTTGGTGTAGTTTCTCTGTGGGTTTTTATAAATATTTTCTGCGGTATCCAGTTCCACAATTTCACCATTATTCATCACACCAACCCGATCGGAAATGTAATTCACCACCGATAAATCATGTGAAATAAATATGTAGGTAAGTTTTAAATCCTGTTGCAAATCCTGTAACAAATTCAAAACCTGTGCCTGAACCGACACGTCCAAAGCCGAAACAGACTCATCACAAATGATAAATTCCGGCTCGATTCCAATAGCTCGTGCAATACAAATCCTTTGTCTTTGTCCACCGGAAAACTCATGCGGATAACGGTTTAAATGTTGGGGTTTAAGGTCCACTTTTTGCATGAGTTCTTTGGCTCGCTCAAATCGTTCTTTCTTATTGCTGCCTATACCATGAATCGCCATCGGCTCAGTGAGAATATCACCTATCGTCATTCTCGGATTGAGTGACGAATAAGGGTCCTGAAAAATAATTTGCATCCGTGAGCGGAGCTTTCTCAGGCTTTCTTTATCCTGCTGCATCACATTGATTCCATCATAAATCACCTCGCCGCTGGTTGCTTGTTGCAACCGAAGAATGGTTCGTCCCAAAGTGGTTTTACCACAACCGGATTCGCCAACCAACCCCAAAGTTTCACCTTGATGAACGGTAAAACTAACATTATTCACTGCTTTGACATGACGTTTAGTTTGCTTGAAAAGTCCACCTTTGACCGGAAACCATGTGTTTAAGTTTTTCACTTCAAGCAATACCGGATGTTTGTCAATGTCGTTTTTATCCGGTTTTATCATCGGTTTAAACTTTTCAGCAGGAATGGACTTTTCAGAGCCATCTTCATCCATGTAATCCGAAACTGTCAAAAGCCTTTGTGGATTTCCTTCCAACAACGGACGACAAGCAATCAAACCTTTGGTGTAAGGATGTTGCGGATTTTTGAAAATATTGTGAGAATGATTTTTCTCAACGATATTCGAACGATACATGACCACCACATCATCAGCCAAATCAGCAATCACTCCCAAATCATGAGTGATGAACAACATGCTCATGTGGTATTTTTCCTGCAAGTCCAGCATCAAATCCAGAACCTGCTTTTGAATCGTCACATCCAATGCGGTGGTTGGCTCGTCACAAATTAACAAATCCGGTTCGCAAGCAATTGCCATCGCAATCATCACTCTTTGCTTCTGACCACCGGACATTTCATGAGGATAGGCTTTGATTTTATTTTTAGGGTCAGGAATCCCAACCTGATCAAGTAAATCAATGGCATAATTCCAAGCCTGTTTTTTGCTCATTCCTTTATGTAAACGT